>Ga0209610_1000046_pt1 | contig 56710 bp, 39 predicted proteins | sample LakKivw275mmetaG_FD_184137 | JGI IMG/M metagenome (GOLD analysis project Ga0209610, IMG submission 184137) | Anoxic lake water microbial communities from Lake Kivu, Rwanda to study Microbial Dark Matter (Phase II) - Lake Kivu water 275m metaG... | ecosystem: Environmental > Aquatic > Freshwater...
GGCCCGCAATTGCAATAATCTAAGCTCCCCTCAACTTTAACCCGGTTCCAACGGCAGAATAACCAACTGCTTTTGATCTTATCTTAATATATTCTAAAATGGTGCGTTAACACATCTTTGCGCCTCTTTCCTCACATCCCTCTCCCCCTTTTCTTCATTAAATCCATTACTTGACCATTACGGTACCATTACGGTAGCATTACGGTAAAAAACCGTATTGGTACCGTAATGATATAGTAATGGTACCGTAGTGCAAGAATGGAAGGAAAAAAGAAGGATCGGGAAAGATTATGGATCAGGTCAGTGTTGGGAGTTGTCTCTGACAAGAGCAAACTATCTGATAGCGGGAAAGGCAGTTACAATAGCATGATATTGCTTCTGCTCCTGGCTGAAATTTCTGCCGGAATGACGGCATTACTTTAATTCGATTATCAGCGTCAGCAGGTGCATCTCCATCCTTTCAATGCAGGGAGATGATATCTCGCTAATTGAAACGATGGTGCTTCAATTGAGGATAAGTGAAGTTCTAGGTTGACAGTAGAGGTATTACTAAAATCCTGATCATTAGGCAAATCGACCGACGTAAATAGCAAAGGAGTATTGATGGATAAGTCCAACATGGATATAGTAGTACAGAATCTCAGCAAGAGTTTCCAGGCGGTGAAAGCCGTCAATGATATCAGCTTTGAAGTAAGAAAAGGCGAGCTATTTGGCTTCTTGGGGCCCAATGGAGCGGGTAAAACCACCACGATCAAGATGTTGACAGGGCTTGCCAGGCCAGACTCCGGCACTATCATCACTGCTGGCATAGACTGCTCCAGGAATCCCAAAGCAGCGCAGCATTTGATCGGGGTCGTTCCTGATGAGAGTAACCTGTATCCAGAGCTGACGGGGTATCAAAACTTGTGTTTCTGTGCTTCATTGTATGGCATCGGTAAAGCAGAGCGAGAGCAGGAAGCCAAAAGATTACTGGAAGCTTTTAACCTCAACGAAGCAGCCAACCGCAAATTCGGTGGCTATTCCAAAGGGATGAAGCGTAAGCTTACCATAGCCGCAGGCATTATCAATAAACCTCGGGTCCTCTTTCTCGATGAACCGACCACTGGAATAGATGTAGCCAGTGCCAGAGCCTTAAGAGTTTTGATCGAAGATCTGCATAAGCAAGGCACCACGATTCTCTTAACTACCCATTACATCGAGGAGGCACAGCGACTTTGCGATCGCATCGCTTTTATCGTTTCGGGAAAGATCGTGGCTGTGGACACCGTACACAATCTCTTGAAACATGACGAGGGGAAACACTTTCTTCATGTAAGTCACAAAGGCAAAAACCCAGACATTGCCGAGAGACTAGATGCCAAGTTTGGCACCATGCGTTTTTCTTTTTTGAAGGATAACACATTCCGGGTGGAGTCATCAGAACCCATCAACATAACTCCCATTGTAATGTATTTGGAGGAATTGGGCATTGATGTTACTGAAGCAAAACGTATCACTCCCAGTCTGGAGGATGTTTTCGTCAGAATTACCGGTTTGGAAGCAGATACCATGCAAAAAGACAAAGAGAAACAAGGGGGAGCCAAATGAAAAAGTGGATAGCTTTTTGGAACATTCTGCTCAAAGATATGCGCACCTATTATCTGAAACCGCCCAATATCAGTTGGGGCATCATCTTCCCTTTGGCTTGGACGGGTATGTTTCTCATCCGTTCCGGGAGCGGATTGGATAGCATCCCTGCCTTGCTACCGGGTTTGATGGCAATCTCGATTCTGTTTGGCACCACTTCCATGCTGGCGGTCACGGTCACCTTCGAGAAAAAGAACAGTTCTTTCGACCGCTTGCTGCTGGCTCCGATCTCCTTTGACCTGTTGATGCTCGCCAAAACCAGCGGCGCTATCTTCTTTGGGATTATAAACGCGCTGATCCCGATCCTGATGGCTTCGTTCATCGCAGATATCTATGTTTCCAGTTGGCCTCTGCTGATTCTTGCCGTCTTCCTGATCGCGGTGGTTTCCACTTTTCTGGGTTTGCTCATTGCCGTGGCCGTCAGTGAGGTCTTCGAAGCACAGACCTTTTCCAATTTCTTCCGCTTTCCGATGATCTTCCTTTGCGGCTTGTTTTTGCCAGTTTCCAAACTGCCCATTTTTATCAGACCTCTATCCTATGCTTTGCCTTTAACCTACGGCGTGGACATCATGCAGGGCTTGATAAGGGGCGGAAACTTCATGTCCATACCCATGTCGTTTGCTGTGCTGACCGCTTTTTGTATCCTCATCTTCAGCCTGAGCAAATACTTTATCAAGAAACGCTGGATATCATAACCTTCAGGAGTAAACCATGAATTATGCCTTTGCAGTAGTAATCATCTTAATCTTAATTTCTCTTAACTCTGCCCTGCTTGCCGTTGACACTGGTAAACCTGTCGTTCATATCTTTAACAAGAATAAGGGGCCATCCCAAGAAGCACTGAAAAAGATCAATGCGGCCATGGACAACTACCGGGAAAACTATGATATCCGGTACCACGATATCGAGGATGAAGCTAACCTTGAACTAATCCATAGTTTAGGTCTTCCTTCCACCCATTTCCCTGTCGCATTAGTTATCGATGGCAAATTCACCGTTCAAATTGGTGACAGGATAGCCTCTTTTGTGCATTTCCCGGATTTTATGCATGGCATCGGCAGGCATGAGGGTAATTGGTCTATCTCCGATCTGGAAGCAGCCCTTCAAGACAATTCACTGTTGCTTGAAGAAAACATCCTGCCTGAATTAGAAAAGGACGAAACAGAAGGGGAGTGCGAATAGAACTCGGGATATCTAATTATCTCACTTTCAGAACGTCAGCACCTTATCGCTATCTGTCACCCAGTCCGCAAGTTCGACCATAGTGGATTCCATAGCTCCCTCATAGTATGGGTGGTTTCGATAGACCCCACAACGTGCCATACATGTTCCGCAGACCTTTACGGGTACACCATGGGAGATAAGCTTCTTGAGCATTTCTGTTAGGTCTTGATCATATCCTTTCGGCGGTTTACATACATCTCGCGCCATATCAACAGAATCATTCATGAGAAAGATCCTTACTTCATGACCCTTTTTTGCCAATGTGTTAGCAAGGCGCAGACCGTTCCAAGTAACATCAGTGTTGTCGTATGGCTCTCGGTTAAATATGATAAGTACTTTCATTTTCACTTCCTTATGCTACATTAACTAGAGTTTGTTTGTGACTCTGCAAGCCAATATCATCGGAATCTATTCATATGATAATGCTCTCAAAGGTGATGGGCAAATGACAATCACAAACCTCCAAGTATGCAGGCTTGCAAATTCATTTTCTGGGTCAATCTTTTTTTAGTTTTTCTTCATTCTTTTAGACTGATATATGGACTGATAATCAAGGCAATTAGATGATATCCAGATTTTGTGGATAATTGCATAAGATCAATTCAACTTTCATTACAAGTCTTTCCAACTAGTCTATATCGTCAAGATTGAAGCAGTTCCCAAACCAGTCTTAAAAAGAGACCAGATTTGACACATAGCCGTCACCAATCAGTCGAAAGAAATCCAGAATCGATGTGACATCATTCCGAATGCAGTTCTAAGTTTCTACACCGTAAAGTGCTTATACTGATTTGTCATACTAGTAGTTGTCTAACACTTTGGGTGTCATTTCATATCTGCTATTATTCAGACGCTTTCTTCGAGGATGTGTTCGATGATCTCGGGTTCCTTGTGGTGATACTTGAGTTTGCGGGTGATGACGGCATAGAAAAGCACTGCCATCAAAGCAGAGATGACATCGGAGAGGGTCAGGGCCCAGACCAGACCGTCATAGCCGAAAATGGAATTCAGAACAAAGACGGCAGGAATATAGACCAGCCCGTTGCGGGAAATTGCTATGATGAGAGACGGGAAGCCTTTTCCCATCGCCTGGATGGAGGTCATCAGCGGCATCTGGAGCGCTATAAACGGAATGGCGATGGTGAAGGCTGTGAGCACCTTGCTGCCCATGGCGACAACATTTTCGTCACGAATGAAGATGGTCATCATCAGACGCGGAAAGATCAGGAAAAAGGTCAGGAAGAAAGCAGCCAGCAGGCCTGAATACTCCAGGGCGGTGCGCACCGATTGCTTGAGGCGGCGCAGGTTGTTAGCGCCGTAGCTGTAGCCGACCAGGGGCTGCAATCCGACGGAAAGCCCGATCAGGATGAAAATGGGCAGTGACATCACCCTCCAGACCACTCCGAAAGCGGCGACCGCCACATCTCCGTAACGGGCGGCGACACCGAAATTGATGGAATTTCCGACACTCATCATCAACTGACTCAGGGAGGCGGGAATGCCTATCTTAAAGACTTCGCGGTAGATCCGCCAGTGCGGTTTGAGATGATGCAAAGAGGGGGTCGCAAGACTCTTTTTACGCCAATAGAACGAAAACAGATATAACAAGCTGCAACCGGCGCCGATAATGGTGGCGATCGCCACACCAGTGACGCCCAGCCTGAACCAGAAAATGAAAACGGGATCAAGAATAATATTTAAAATAGTGCCGATGAGGTTGCCCTTCATCACTGCTTTGGCAGAACCCTCCGCCCTGAGCAGTTGCGAGGTGGTGAAATTGAGCATCAGGACAGGCACGCCGGCGAAAATTATGGTCATGTAGCCCTGCGCGTAGGGCAATGTATTGGCACTCGCGCCTGCCAGGCGCAGGATGGTCTGCATAAAGGAAAAACCAACCAGCATCACGAGCAGGGAAGCGGCAAAACAGGAGGCAAGGGTCACGGTCACGGTCTGTCGCGCGCCTTCGTAATCACGCTGTCCCAATTGCCTGGAAAGATAGGAGGCGGCGCCGTTTCCGAAAATTCCCGAGATCGCCATCTGCATCATGAAGAGCGGCATGCAGATGCTGACCGCTGCCAGTTGCAGGGGATCATTCAGCTTGCCGATGAAAAAGGTGTCCGTGATATTGTAAAAGACGTGCACCAGCATGCTGATGATCATGGGCAAAGCCAGATTCAGCAAGGCTTTGGGGACTGGCATGGTTTCCAGTATATAGAGACGCTTTTTATCCATAACGGTTTTCTTGTGATATTGTATACATTCGGTCAGATGGCATGAGCAGAGCCGATCGCATCACTAATGTCGACAACACCAAGCGGGGGGTATGTTGTCAAGCAGTTAGTGGTCACGAAGTCCGAAATTCCCTGATGGGAAAAGTTACACCTGATTCATCAGCGGGGGAATTTTGAACTCCGGTAAATGTTTAGTATGAATTCAGGCGAGGGTTTTCTGGTAGATGCGGTATTTTTTGTAGATCTTGCCGCCGACGCGTTCCATTTCAGAGCGCATGGCGATGTTCTGTTCCAGTTCGTGATGGCTGTCCAGGTACTCGATGCCCGCATCGCGCGCTTCTTCCAGCATGCGGTAACCCATGAGCACGTCAACTCCCTTGCTGCGGTATTCTTCCTTGACTGCACCCATGTAGACATCCAGTTTTTTGGAGCTGTTGCGCGCTTTCAGAATATGGATGAAACCAAAGGGGAAAAGCCTGCCGCGCGCTTTGATGATGCCGGCTGACATATTGGGGATGCCGATCACAAAACCGATGACCAGGTTTTCATTATTGACCACGCATTTGATGAAACGGGGATCTACACCCGGTATGTAGCGTTTGACAAAAGCGACGATCTCTTCATCCGAAAAAGGCGAATAGCCATACAGGATCATGAAGCTTTCATTCATCAGCTTGAAGATGGGCACTATGTATTTCCAGAGTTCACGCTTGGTTTTGAACTCGATCAGATGCATGTCCTTGTTGCGCCTGACCCATTTGTGCAGCTTGTGGTAATCCTCGGTAAGGGCTTCTTTGATATTGACCAGATATACAAAGTAATCCACTTCCTTGCCATAGCCGAGTTGTTCCATAAAAACCGGGATCTCGGGAAAGTTCTGAATGGTGGCAAGATTGGGGACTTCCTTGAAACCTTCAATTATAAAGCCTTCAGGGTCTTCTTCCGTGAAACCCATGGGACCCACCAGTTTGGTCATCCCCATGCCGATCGCCCAGCCCTCGATGAAGTTCAGGAGCGCCGCCGTGACATCGAGCCTGGCGGGCACTTCCATGTAGCCGAACCGGGCCACGGACTGGTGGGAATTCAGGTTGTAACGGCGGTTGATAATGCCGGCGATCCTGCCGATCGGCTTGCCGTCCTCATATGCCAGCGCCAGAATATGGTCACAATACTGAAGGGCAAGATTGCGTCTGGAATCAAAGGTGCGGGCATCATCAGCATAAAAGGGTGGCACCCAGCCCTGGTGATCGGCATGGATCTTCTCAGGCAGATAAATGAACTGCTTCATCTCGGTTGAAGTGGCAACCTGTTTTACTGTCAATGCCATGCAAGCCTCCCCGGCGGCATAAGATTATATTAACAGAGTAGAAGTCAAAGATTACGAATTATGTCAACAGAATTCTTTGTTTCAATATTCTATCTGAATATCAGCATAAAACCGATCGCTGAGATAAAAATCTTGACATATATCAGTTCATTCCGAATAATATGTGCGGCTGTTATATTTCTTAAGCATATAAAGTTATCGAGTTTCGGACAGATTGAATTTAACTAACTAATCAACCCAAATTACCCCATCAACACAGGAGTCTTTATGAAACATAAATATCAGAAAATCGAATTCTACCACCCGGGAAACGTTGATCAGATCGAGCAACTGCACAAGTTCCCGCGTTCCTTTCTGAAGGATATGAAACGTGTGATGCAGGTTTTTCCTTTCCGCACAAACAATTACGTGATCAACGAACTCATAGACTGGGATATGGGAATGGATGATCCCATGTTCAGACTGAATTTTCCGCATCCTGAGATGATGCTGCCCAAGCACCACAGGATGCTTTCGGCCGTAAAAAATGCAGATCCGGAAACAAAAATGAACACTGTTAACGCCATCCGGATGAGTCTGAATCCGCATCCCGCCGGGCAAAAGGATAATGTGCCCACCCTGGGAAACGAAAAGGTCAAAGGCATACAGCACAAATATGCCGAAACGGTTCTGGTCTTTCCCTCTGAAGGACAGACCTGTCACACCTATTGCACCTTCTGTTTCCGCTGGCCACAGTTCATTGGGATCAATGACCTGAAATTCGCCACCGATGAATCCAAAACCTTTCAGCAATACATCAAACAGCACACGGAGATCACAGACATTTTGCTGACGGGCGGAGATCCCATGGTGATGAGTGCGGACCTGCTCAGACTGTACATAGAACCGTTTTTAAGTACGGAATTTGAGCATATCAAAGCTATTCGGATCGGTTCCAAGTCATTGGCATACTGGCCTTTCCGCTATACCACAGATCCCGATGCAAAACAGGTTCTGGATCTGTTTGAGCAAGTTGTGAGATCAGGCAAACACCTTGCCTTTCAGGCACACTTCAGTCATCCTGCAGAATTAAAGACACCTCATGTTAAAAAAGCCATAAAGAACATCAGGTCCACGGGAGCCGTGATCCGCTGTCAGTCGCCGGTTCTGAATCACATCAACAACAGCGCTGAGACCTGGCATGAGATGCTTAACCTCGAATATAATCTGGGACTGGTTCCCTACTATATGTTCGTGGCACGCAACACCGGCGCTCACCACTATTTTGCTGTTCCCCTGGCCCAGGCTTACTATATCTACAGTGATGTGATCCGCAAGGTTTCGGGGCTGTGTAAAACGATGCGGGGCCCATCCATATCCACCCGGCAGGGCAAAGTCAAGATAGACGGAGTTACCAGAATATCAGGAAAAAAGGTGTTTGTGCTATCCTATCTTGAATCGCAGCAGGTGGAATGGGTCAACCGCCCATTCTTTGCCAAGTTCTGTGAGAATGCCACCTGGCTGGATGAATTGCAACCCGCCTTTGATGAGCATAACTTCTATTTCATTCCCAAACCGGTTCAGATCAAAACCAGACTGCGCAGGAAGAAACAGTCTCAAACATCCTGACAGGAGATTCTGCAATACAAATCAATAAGCAAGTTTGGCAAGATGTCAGTTTTCCTTTTTCCTTGACACAAAGCACTGTTTTCAGAGGTGGTTATTGTGGTTTATAGTAGTAAGTAACAAGGAAAAGGGTAATATAGACATGGCTAAACAAAAAGCAAGAACCGAGAACTATGCCAACCTGACCAAGACACCGCTGCCAAAAAAATTCCACCGGAAAAAACCGGTGGTGCAGGACTGGGTGGAAGCCATCCTGTTCGCTTTCGTGGTGGCAATGATCATCCGCAATTATACATTTCAGAATTTCAAGATCCCTTCCTCCTCAATGGAAAAAACACTGCTGATCGGCGATTATCTGGTTGCCAACAAAGTAAAGTACTACTTCACAGACCCCAAGCGCGACGACATCGTCACTTTCCGCTATCCGAAAATCGAACAGGGCACTCCTGAAGGCAATCCGGAGCAGTTCATTAAGATCTTTCCCCCCATCTATATCAACAAGGAATTCTCTTTCAAGAAAGACCCGATGACCTTTTTGCACGTGACCTATTATGCGCGCAAGAACATCGTCAAGCGCGTCATCGGAATGCCGGGCGACACGCTTGAAGTCAGGGACAAAGAGGTTTATCTCAACGGCGAACTCTATAAACAGGGCTATGAATGCTATGGCGAACCCTATCCCTATGACCGGCCGCAGCAGATCATAGAGCGCACCTTCCCCCAGGGGATGTGGATGCCGGGAATGCAATACTGGAAAGACATCCCCGGATCGCAAAACTGGAACCGTGACTGGTTCGGGCCGGTGGTTGTTCCCCAAGGCAAGTACTTTGTTATGGGCGACAATCGTGACGTGAGTGAAGACAGCCGCTATTGGGGATTCCTGGACAGAAAAGACATCACTGGCACGCCCTGGGCAATCTTCTATTCCTACGGCATTGAATACAATCAGATCTTTGACCGCCCGCACGCTCGCTGGAACAGGGTGTTCAGGAAAATCAGATAGTCTTTACCACAAAGGCACAAAGACACAAAGAAACGCAAAGATATTAGTCATAAGTGACTTGAAGTTATATATGAAATTTATTAATCAAACAAATTCCGGATTCAACCACAAGGTTGATTATAAAGAGGCAAATTCGAAAATCACTTTGCGGCTCTTTGTGTCTTTGTGTCTTTGTGGTGGAAAATTACAGTGAAAACAGGCGTATACTTACATGTCCCTTTTTGCCTGAGCAAGTGCGGATACTGCAATTTCTACTCGGTGCCCTATTCCGTGGCGGCATTGAACAGCTACGTCGAGACATTGATCAGGGAGATTGAGTGCTTTAGGCAAGCTTATGATTTTGAGGCAGATTCGGTTTACTTTGGCGGCGGCACCCCCTCTCTGTTGAAAGCAGAACAGATCAATGCCCTCACCAATCTGCTCAATATTCTTCCAGATGCAGAAATTACACTGGAGGCCAATCCCATTCAGATCACCGGGGACTGGATCAAAGCCCTGAACAAGACAAAAGTTAACCGGCTCAGCCTGGGAGTGCAGTCCCTGCATAATGACCATCTAGCAGCCTTGGGCAGAAGGCACTCAGCAGAATCCATCCCTGACCGGATCAGGCTCTGCAGGGAGAATGGCTATGACAACATCTCTCTTGATCTGATGTATGGTTTGCCCAGCTTTAGTGAATACAATCTTGAAGATGATCTGGAAAAGTATCTGAAGCTCTCTCCTGAACACATTTCCACTTATCTGCTCAGCATCGAGGATAATGTGCCCTTCCGTCACTGGAAAGAACTTCTCCCGGATGACAATTACGCTGAGAGACAATATCAGACGATCTGCGACACTTTGTCAGAAGCAGGTTTTGAGCATTATGAGATCTCCAATTTTGCCCTGCCCGGCAGACAAAGCAGACATAATCTGCGCTACTGGCTGGACGAAGATTATATCGGCCTGGGCGCCAGCGCATCAGGTTTCATACAACAGCAGAGATACACCAAACCGGACGACATCGAGATCTGGCAATATGCTGTCGAAAGAAAAGACATCCTCTATCAAAAGGACCCTGAAACCAAACACCAGCAGAAAGCCAATTTCATCATCATGCAACTGCGCCTGGTCAGGGGATTGGACCTCAAAGCCTATCAGCAGAGATTCGGAACGGATTTCATATCTGATTACAATGAAACAGTTGAACGCTTTGTCGGCTCCGGACATCTGGAAATGACAAACGGGTTTATCCGGTTAACACCTAATGCCTGGTTCGTATCCAACACTATCCTGAGAGAATTCGTCTGAGGTTAGGGTGACAGAAGCAATTAGAAAGCAACTGGCAAAAGCTATACGCGGAACGGAATTTGACGGCAAAACTTATTTCGCAGGTGGCTGCGTCCGTGATCAAATCTTAGGCAGAGAGACCAATGACATCGACATCACAGTCGAGCTTCCCGATGGCGGGATTCGGTTGGCGAAACTTCTGCACAATCAGAAAATATCATCCAAACCCATTGTTTACAAGCAGTTCGGAACGGCCCTGGTGCAGATCGGAAAGCACAAGGTCGAGCTCGTGATGACGCGCAGGGAAAGCTATCGCAGCCGCTCACGCAAACCGGACGTGGAGTACGGTTCTTTGCTGGAAGATGTATTGCGCAGGGATTTCACGATAAATTCTTTACTGCAGAGAATTTCGGACGGGCAGATCATTGACTTGAGCGGAAAAGGGATGTCCGATCTGAACAAAAGACTGATCAGAGCCACATCAAGGCCTGAGATCATCTTTCATGAAGATCCTCTCAGACTGCTAAGGGCAGTGCGCTTCGCCGTCGAACTGGGCTTTGAGATCGAGTCAGAAACCTTGACTTTCATAAAAAAACACGCGACTGAGTTGCAACACATCTCCAAAGAGAGAATCACAGACGAATTCATCAGAATAATGCGGCAACCGGAATTCCTGAAAGGAATAAACCTGTTAAGCAGAACCAATCTGATGCAAAACGTCCTACCAGGTCTGTGGATTTCTGCCAAATGCAAATTGCCGGAAGGAAAACAGAGAACCAAGCAATCCATCCAGATAAAGAAAGCTCTCACCAGACTCAGTCTGAATGGCAGAATTGCTCTGCTGTTATACTCATCCCGTCAGCCAGAGACTCATCTGAAACTGCTTAAGCTGGCACAGACAGAAAAGAAGCAGATCATAAAATTGATCGCATTCTGCAGACAGGTGCGCGGAAGTGTGTCCAAAAACAGAATGCGCTGTTCCGCCTGGTTTCTGAAAACCGCTTATGAATTAGACGACCTGGTGGATGAATTTATCAGGTTGTATCCTCTGGTGGGTGTGTTTCACAGCAGAAATCAAACGTTTCAGTATGATATTGAAATCAGCCGCCGGATCAGGATCAGTGAGTTCAAACTGGCGGGAAGCAGATTTAACTTGACAGGAGACGACCTAATCCGGACTTTTTGCATCAAAGGAGCAGAAATCGGTGTCATGCTAGACTGCGCAAGGGAATACTGGTTCAAACATCCCCAGGCAGGCAAAGCAAAGCTGCTCAATTATCTAAATCAAAAAATTGTTTATAATAAAGAGAGATAAATGTCAAAAAAGCTGATCCTGAGTATCATCATAACCATACTTGCCATAGCTTTGTCAGCGGAGATCCTGATCCCGATGGACCTTTCGCAGACCAATCACCTGAAGGCCTATGGAGTGGCGTTCTATGCGCTGGAACAGCAGATACCGGTGAAGTGGCTTCTGAACTACAGGGGCGGATCTTTTCTGATGGAAGATGCCGTAGCTTTGATCAATGTCTGCAATATCAGAGGCGTCCGCTATGAAAATGTCAGTTCAGCTTCCGTGGGATCCATACTACTGGAGATTCAATCCGCCAATATGGAAGTGGTGGTTTTGGAAAAGGAGCCTGCCATAGCAGTGTATATTCCTCCCAATGCCCTGCCCTGGGACGATGCTGTCACTCTGGCTCTGGAATATGCAGAGATCAAGTATGACAGGGTTTGGGATGAAGAGGTTTTAAACGGCAAACTGAATGATTATGACTGGCTGCATCTGCATCATGAGGATTTCACTGGTCAGTATGGCAAGTTTTACGGTTCCTACCGCAACACAACCTGGTATCAGAATGACGTGCGCATCAATGAAGCAATGGCTGCCAAGCTTGGTTATGACAAGGTCTGGCAGTTGAAGCATGCCGTTGCAGACAAGATCAGAGAATATGTCACCGGAGGAGGATTCCTGTTTGCCATGTGTGCTGCCATAGATACGATAGACATCGCTCTGGCTGCCAAAGGAGTGGACATTTGCGAATCTGTCTTTGACGGGGATGGAGTTGATCCCAATTATCAGAGCAAACTGGATTTCAGCAGAACTTTCGCCTTTGAAAATTTCACCCTGCGCACAAATCCCTATGAGTATGAGTTTTCCGATTTGGATGCCAGCGATTATGTCCGCCTGAAAGGAGCTGAGGCGGATTACTTCCAGCTCTTTGATTTCTCTGCTAAATATGATCCGGTGCCAACCATGCTGACCCAATGCCACACCAATGTGATCAACGGCTTTCTGGGACAGACCACTTCCATCTTCAAGGATAAGATCAAGAAGAGTGTAATTATTCTGGCTGAAGCCCCCGGACAAAACGACGCCAAGTACATGCACGGAAATCTGGGTAAAGGAACTTTCACCTTTTACGGCGGGCACGATCCCGAGGATTATCAGCACAGGATCGGCGACCCGGAAACCATTCTTGACCTGCATAGGACATCCCCGGGCTACAGACTGATCCTCAATAATGTCCTGTTCCCTGCTGCAGAAAAGAAACAACTTAAAACATAAGCGGTATTATGACAGATTTTTACAAAGACCAACGCAAAGTCGAGCTCAGAGTCGGGATCATTGCAGTGGTTTCACTGCTAGTTCTGATTGTTGGTTATGCCTGGCTGCGCAACACTTTGCAGCTCAGGACTATGACCACTCTCAGGATCAGGTTCGAAAATGCTCAGGGCATTGAAGTGGGAGACAAGATCACTGTCAATGGTATGGAGACAGGACGCATCACCAAAGTGACTCAGCTTGAGGACGGAGTCCTGATTACAGGCCAGATCAAACTGAAGCATCCCATCCGTCATGGCGCCAGATACATAATCCAGGACAGCAACCTGATGGGCGGCAAGCAATTGGATATAATCAATTCAGCTCAAGGCAACCCCATTGACATCAGTCAGATCCAACGGGGAGAAACTTCCTACGGCATGACGGCGCTGATGTCCACTGCAGCCCTGACCATGCTTCAGATCAATGATCTGCTGACTGACCTGAAAGAGCCGGAAGGGTTTTTCTCGCAGGTCAAACACACCTTTGAAGAAACTCAGGAGACCTTTGAAAAAGTCAACGCCGCCATTGATGACAGCAAGGATAACCTGAATAAGGCTTTGGCAGATATATCCACTTCCACGGGACACTTGAATGAACTCATCACCAGCAACAAATCAGGCATCGACAAAGCCATCAAACTGACTCCGGAGGTTCTTCAAAAGACGCAAGCTGCTCTCGATAGCCTGAGCATTGCCGGTTCCACTCTGCAGAAAGTGCTGAAGGACATGTCCGAAGGGAAAGGCACTTTTTCACAGTTAATCAAGGATGACGAACTCTATCAGAATCTGATCAGATCATCCGCCAAACTGGATTCTCTGCTGATCGACATCAAACGCAATCCCAGGCGCTATTTCAGGGTGACCGTATTCTGATATGAAACGGTTCTTTGCCATCACTGGCCTGTTGATTCTGCTGCTTACTGCAGTCAACCTGAATGCCTACTATTATGGCCAGAACAAGGTCAACGCCACCCATACGCGCTGGTCACAGATAGAAACCATGCATTTTAGTATCTATTTTCCTGCCGGCAATGACAATTTTGGCAGGCTAGCAGCCCTGATGGCAGAAGAGACATACTATTACCTGAAAGACGATTTCCAGTTCCCTGCCATGAGCAGAATTCCAATCATTTTCTACGGCTCACAGCTCGAATTTCAGACCACGAATATCATCTATCCGCTCTTGCCGGAAGGGGTCAGCGGTTTCACTGAAAGCCTGAAAAACAGAGTCGTCATCCCCTTTGACGGTAGCTATGCCAAACTGGAACAAACCCTGACGCATGAGCTTACGCATGCATATATCAATGCTTTGGATTCAGGTTCACCCGGCTCTTTTTTCTATTTGAAAACCATGAATTTCCCTTTCTGGTTTTCGGAAGGATTGCCAGAATTTCAGGCCATGGGTGGTACTGATGTCAATAACAACGCCTTCATTTTAGATTTGATCTTGAATGACAGGATCCGTCCCCTGACAGAGATTTATGGCTACAGCGCATATAGATTGGGAGAATCATTCCTGGTCTTTTTGCATAAGCGTTACGGACGCGACAAAGTGATGGACTTTTTCTATTCACTGCGGGCTTCCAGCAATCTGGACAGAGCTTCCAAAAAAGTTTTCGGCATGGAGTTCAGAGACCTGGAATCCCGTTGGCGCAATCAGTTGAAAAGAGACTATTTTCCTTTCATTCAGAGCCACACCATCCCTCGTGAATACAGCGACAGAAAAACCAACCACAGAGACGATGGCTCCTACTTTAACCTGGCACCGCGATTTTCCCCTGACGGTCAGAAATATGTCTATTTCTCCAACCGGGACGGCAGGTTCAGTATCTGGGCCGGAGGCCGGTTCGAGTCATCTCCCAACCGGAAACTGATCACGGGCGAGGCAACTGGAAAAATGGAAGAGTTTCATTACCTGCGCTCCAACCCAGCCTGGTTTCCGGATAACAAACGCTTTGCCTATGCAGCCAAAACTTCCACCGGTGACAAGATCTACATCGCTGACTTTGACAAGGCAAAAATCATCGAAGAAATCAGCTTGCCCGGTCTCAGCGTGATTTATGAGCTGGATATCTCCGCTGACGGAGAAAGCTGTGTCTTTTCTGCGCAGAAGAATATGCAGGCCGATATCTACCTTTTTGGTTTCAAAGATAAAACACTCACCCAATTGACTGATGACAGCTATTCTGTTGCCCAGCCTCGTTTTGCTCCTGACGGAAAGACCATTGCCTTCACCTCAGACCGCACCAGAACTGAGGAATCCTTCCGCAAGGGTTTTTTCTCTGACCTGAAAACCAATCTCTATACCATTAACCTGGAAAGCAATGAACTCAGCCAGATCACGTTTAATGATTTCAACAACTACCATCCGGTGTGGGACAGCACAGGCACGAGATTATTCTTTATCTCAGAGCAGGACAGCATTCCCAATCTCCAGGTGATGGATCTTGGGACAAATCAGCGTGCCAATATCACCAGAACACTCTCCGGCATCTACAGTTTTGACCTGAGTCCGGACTCCGGATATCTGGTCTATTCCTGCTACTTTGACGGCGGTTGGGACATCTATTTGAAAACAGAACCTCTGGACAGTTTGAGTTACTTTGATACTGACACCCCTCGAGTCATTGACCGGCATGATGACCTTTTGCAGAGCATAGATTTATCCCGTCTTGACTACTATGGCAAAAGAAGATTGAGACGGCCAGTCACTGATGGCGGACCGCGCTATATCAATCACAACGCCACTGTTTTTGATTTCCATCCTGAACGGGACAGCATCAAAATCGAACGGGACTTTTCCTGGGATGACAGACCTGACAGCATTTCGGTGATCCCAACCATCAGGCCTTATAAGGTCAGATTTTCCCTGGACAGGTTTTGGGGCGGTTTTGCCTATTCCTCTTCAATGGGCACAATCGGCAGTCTGGAGCTTGGCCTGAGCGACATCATGGGCAACCACGCCATCGGCATCAATCTTGGCATCGCCGGTAAGATCAAGGACTCCAACATCCTCCTGACCTATCTCTATCTGCCCAAACGCATTGATTACGGCATCGGCGTGTACAATATCTTTGACGAAGTGATCTATCAGAGGGTCAAAGTCGGCCTTGATGACTTTTATCGGGAGAGGCAAAGGGAAACCGGTCTGTATTTTCTGACCCGCTATCCCCTCAGTAAGTTTTTCCGGCTGGATTTTGAAAACCAGATCTATTCCTGGGAATATCATTGGGATTCATGGATCTGGAGTGAAAACGGAGTGCAGGGTCATTGGGAAAATGATTCCTACCTTTTCAACAATATTCTTAACGATCGGCCGTCCAAGACTGACCTGATCTATGCCCCGGCGGTAACGCTTGTTCATGACAACACCTTGTACGGCCCGACCGGGCCGCTGTTGGGCTGGCGCGCTTTTGCCACTCTCAGGAAAAGCTTTGCCCTGCACAAGAATGATTATCACACAGTTTATGCCGATCTGCGCTCCTACACTCTGTTCAGTAAAAGGTATGCTCTGGCTTTCCGGCTGGTGGGCGGTTTCAGTGACGGCAAGCAGCCGCAGAATTTTGGCCTCAACGGCTATTACGGAGTCCGTGGTTATGAAGATGAGGAAGTGGGAACCAGGATCATGCTTGGTTCGACAGAGCTGCGCGTTCCTTTGCTGGATTATCTGGCTCTGGCATTTCCGATTCCTTTGACCATAACCTCCATTCGGGGCAGTGTTTTTGCTGATCTGGGAGCAGTTTGGGACGATACAGACCGGTTCAGGATAATCGAGAATGATAGGCTGCGTGATCTGAAACTCGGCCTGGGGTTCGGCCCCAGAATGAACATCGGCTTTGCAGTTCTAAAGTTTGATGTCGCCTGGCTGACTGATCTCGCCAATGCTTCCAAGCCCACTTTCTACCTGAGTTTAACAGAAGATTTCTAAACTAAAATAAAGATAAAGGGGTGGACAATGAAAATTGACATTGTCAAAAAATTACCGGAACTTATTGACACACTTGTGCTGTGCCAGAAGGAAGAAGGCAAGCTGGACAGCTTTGGAGACTGGATTCCCGGTCCCATGTATGATGCTGTCAAACGTTTCGTTGATGCGGAAGGCATCTCTTTCAAAACCGATGAGGTGCACGTCTTTCACTATCTGCACAAGAACCACTTCACAAAGATCATTTTGGTCGGCATGAACAAGCCTGAAAACCTGCTTCCAGACCAGGTCCGCAAGATCATTGCCAGCATCGTGCGCCAGACCATAAAACTCAAATCAAAGCAGATCTACATGATCACCGCTACTGATTTTAAACTGACCGATGCCCTGATGGGACAGGTTCTGGCGGAAGCGGCACTGCTGACCATTTACAAGTTTGAGAAATACCGTTCCGAATCAAAGTATGAAGTGCCTGACGCCTTGCACTACGTGCAGGATTCATCCAATACCAGAAACCTCAACAAAGGCATTCTGGAAGGCAGGATTCTGGCTGAAGCAACCAACTTTGCCCGCGACCTTGTCAACGAACCTGCCAACACTATGACTCCGGATGCTTTGGCTGATGCGGCCAAAAGTGCTGCTCTCAAGCACAATTTCCCGATCGAGATCTTCAATCTGGACAAACTGCGCCGCATCAAGATGGAAGCTTTTCTGGCCGTGGCAAGAGGCTCCAAACATGAACCCCGGCTTATCATCATGCGTTATCAGGGCAATCCTGACAGCAAGCATGACACCATTGCTCTGGTGGGCAAAGGCCTGACCTATGACAGCGGCGGCTACTGCATCAAAACTCCGCAGGGCATGGTCAACATGAAAACCGATATGGCTGGCTCTGCTGCAGTGATCGGCACCATGATCGCCATCAATAACCTCAAGCTCAAGGTTAATGTCGTCGGCATCATCGCCGCCTGTGAAAACATGATCTCAGGCGAAGCGTACCGGGCTGGAGACATTGTGCGTTCCATGAGCGGTAAGACCATCGAGGTGCTCAATACTGACGCGGAAGGACGCCTGACCCTGATCGACGCCATTCATTACGCGATCGAGCGTGAACACGCCACCAAAATCATCGACATTGCCACTCTGACCGGAGCTGCCGTGGGAGCATTGGGAACCAGCATTTCAGCCGTCGTGACCAATGATCAGGAATGGCTGGCAGAACTGGATAAAGCTGCCGAAACCACCGGTGAGAATATCTGGCAATTGCCTGCTTTTGAAGGATACAAAGAACTGATCAAGTCCGAGCTTGCAGACCTTAAGAACATCGGCGGACAGTGGGGCGGCGCTATCACTGCAGCTCTCTTCATCCAGGAATTCGTGCAGGATCTGCCCTGGCTGCATATCGACATCGCAGGAACAGCCAGCAAGGATAAGGAATCCGGTTACTTTGGCCTGGGCGCCACAGGAGTCGGAGTCCGTCTGCTGACCACATTCTTAAAATCAATGGAATAAGTGGAGAAGCAACTATGGCAAAGATAATTTCAGCCCAGGAAGCGATACAGATGATCAAACCCGGTGACAGGTTACTGATCAGCGGCTTCCTGGCAGTTGGCGCTCCTGAGTATCTGATTGATACATTAGTGGCAGCGAATACCAAAGATCTGCATTTGGTCTGCATTGCTTCTGACTGGGAAAACCGAGGCATCGGCAAACTTGTGGTCAATCATCAGGTCAGTTCTGCCCAGGTTTCTCATATGGGCACCAATAAAGAGATCCAGGCGCAGTTCAATTCCGGCGAAGTTAGGGTCGAACTTGTTCCCCAGGGTACTCTGATGGAACGGGTCAGAGCTGCCGGAGCCGGATTGGGAGGCATTTTAACCCCCACCGGACTGGGCACTGTGGTGCAGGAAGGCAAGGACATCATTGCCGTGGACGGAAAGCAGTTCATCCTGGAGAAAGCCATCTCCGGAGACTTTGCTCTGATCAAAGCCTGGAAAGCTGACAAGATGGGCAATCTCGTTTATCGTAAAACCGCCCGCAACAGCAATCCCATCATGGCTTTGGCAGGCAGGATCACTATTGTTGAAGCTGAGGAGATCGTGGAGACCGGCGAACTTGATCCTGAAAGCATAGTCACACCCGGTGTCTTCGTTAACTACATCGTCAAAAAGGGAGAGTAGATAATGGATAAGAGAGCAATGATCGGACACAGAATAGCCCTTGAACTCAAAGACGGCGATTATGTAAATCTGGGAATCGGCCTTCCCACGGAAGTTGCCAATCACATTCCGGAAGGCGTGCATGTGGTTTTTCAATCCGAAAACGGCATGCTGAGAGTGGGTCCGCAACCTGAACAAGGCAAGGAAGACCAGGATCTGATCAATGCCGGCGGAGGTTTTGTCACTGAGCTCAGCGGCGCTTCCTATTTTGACAGCGCCACCAGTTTTGCCATCATCCGGGGCGGGCATCTGGATATGACGGTTCTGGGCGCTTTACAGGTTGACCAGCAGGGCAATCTCGCCAACTGGATGATCCCCGGCAAACTGGTTCCCGGCATGGGCGGGGCAATGGATCTGGTCACCGGTTCCAAAAAGGTGATCGTTGCCACTGAGCATTGTGATAAATATGGCAATTCCAAGATCCTGAAACAATGCAACCTGCCCTTAACCGCTAAAGGAAAAGTCAATCTGATCGTCACAGACATGGCGGTGATGGAAGTAACCGAGCAAGGCCTGCTTCTGAAAGAGATCGCCCAAGGCCTGACCGTTGACGAAGTGGTCAAAGCCACCGACGCCGATCTGATCATCCCTGAGACAGTCGGAAGTTTCTAATAACACGCAGGGGTAAGGGCTTGTCCCTACCCATAGATTTGTGGCACGGACAATCCTGTCCGTGCTTTTTTTGTAGCCACTGATGCTATATGTCTGAGTCCGTCAGGACGGCATTATATAGCCCGGCAATTTGATTGCCGGGATGTTATGTTATTTTTTAAGTCCGTCAGGACGATACAATGTAACCCGGCACGTAAGTGCCGGGAAAGGTCCGCCAATAACTAATCAGTCCTTCAGGACGGCACAGACCACCGATATAAAGATTAGCTGATGTGTGTCGTCCTCCGGACTCTTTTATCATATGCTGGCATCTGCACGGCATTTACGTGCCGTGTTACTGAATGCCGTCCCTGCGGGACTGTTTTGGCAATTCGCACCAACCATCTTTATGGAACAGGTCAGTTGCTGACTCATCTTTTTAAATTCGTTTAATGAAAAACCTGTATTCCCTAAGTCCGATTTGCTTTGCAGATTTGCTGAGTAAAACAAGTTACCGGGATAAATTGAACTCCGGAAATCATTGCCATTCATATCCTGTAATTCCGCATTTATGCGGGTGGCATTCAGTTTTACATCTCTCTTCTATCTGACCTGCCTGCCTGAAGGCAGAACTACTTTTTTTTGATGCTCCTGCCATAGACCAGGCGTGGCAATATCAGACTGTCCTGCTGCTGATTACCTGTGCCCGGGCGCAGGAGCTCAGCAGGAGGCTGGCAGGTGGTTGCCTTGTATCATTTAAGGTTTAAGCATTAAATTGATTGGGAAGATAACAAAACATCATAGATGTGAAAGAACATAGCCTGGGGTGTAAACCCCAGGTCAGATGAAACATTAAACGCATGTAATAATCTGCCCCCACCCACAAAACTCGTTGAGTTTTGTGGGTGGGGGCAGTAAAAGAGGAAAATGGTATATCTGCATTACCCGGGGTTGACACCCCGGGCTATATTCTATCGCTCCAATGGAGCTAAACAAAGAGGATGATTTTACTTCAAAACAGTTAGTATGCCGTTGATATGCGTTTTATTTGTTTTGATATTATACAGATAGAGTCCGACAGCAATATTCATTCTGAAGAAAGAACCGTCTATGAAAAACTGACCGGTGACGGATTTTTGGGTAAAGACCAACTGTCCTTTGATGTTATAAATTTTCAGCTCTGACGGTGACTTATGGTCAAGTTCAAATAAAATATTTTGTCCCTGAAGAACTGGATTGGGATAGACTTTGACGCTGAGCGAAGGGATAACTTCATCCTGCACAGCGGTGACGGTCTGCCACAGCTTCAGATCAGTGGGAGCCAGGCCGATGCTGTATTCTTTCCAGAAAGTCAGATCCGGATGCAGGATCTTGACCTTGCCATTGCCGCCCCAGTTGGGATGGAGCAATGCGACCTGTTCAGCATCGCCGTCCACAACGTAACCGCCGGGGGTGAGCGGATCGTCTGACCCGTTCAGGATGGTAAAATCCTGAGCGTTGTATCTGTAGAGGAACATTCCGCTGCCGTCACCAGCGAGGGCGATATGGGAGGCATTGATCCAGATGCTGCCAAGGCTGCCGCCTATGGGTAGAGTGTGCATGACTTCATTGCTGATTGGATCGATGACACAAACCGCTCCAAACTCATTGATCCAGTTGCCGGTGCAGGAGACGTGCAGCAGTCCGTTGTGCAAGGTGATGTATTGCGGATTTGATGAAACCGGGATGGTCGCAATCACCTGAAAGCTGTCCAGATCGATAACCGATACTGAGGAATTGGCATAGTTGTTCTGCCAGCCGCCGGTATTGGTCACATAGAGCTTGCCGTTATAAACACAGAGCGCTTCCGGACTGATCCCGACTTCCAGTGATGCCATCACATTATGATTGACTGTATGGACTTTATAGACCTTGTTGGTGAATAATCCCGTTACGTAGAGAAAATCACCTTCCAGACAGGCGTCCCAGGGATTGCAGCCGGATTCTATGAAGATATTGGTAATTGTTGCACCGGTTTGGCGGTTGATCTTCTGCACTGCATTGTCTCCGGAATTTACCACCCATAAGTAGTCTGCATCGGCAATCAGTTTGTTGGGAATGACACCCAGCTGGGCGAAGTTGTTTTGCACTGTATCGGTGGAGGTATCGATCCTGCTGATGGTGCGGGATTCGGAATTGACGGCGTAGATCAGGGCTGCCTGCACATTGTAAAAACCAAGACACATCACAAGAGCAGATGCAATCCTGATAAATCCCCTGACAGAAAGGAACGGTAGGAACATGTTATTCACCTCGTTTTGATTGTGACTTGAGATGAATAAAAAAACAATGGCTCAGATTTCTTTGCACCGTGAAATCATCACCGACTCAGTGGCAGGTTTCCTGGCTCGCAGCGGTTTGCCCCAAGGGCGCTGGATTGCCTTCCCATCATATGATTATGACAGTGACAATTCAAACCGTAATGTGCTGCATACAGTGGCGGAGACCGCTTCCGCTTTTCACGGAATTCCCTTTTACCTGTGCATAAGCACCATCAAGTCACAAGGTCAGACTAGTTTTCAGGTGTTTTTTGTCAAGCAAAGTTAATGCTTGGGAAGTGTTGTTTTAGATAGCTATGTGGAAAGGATTTTTATCTATTCCCGCCCACCGCCCTTGATTGTATAGCGCTGCGCGCTATAATGCTCTCAGTTAACTATGGACAAGATATACTCACCAAAAAAAACGGAGTCCTGTATAAGCAGAACTCCGGTTATTAATTATTGGTTTATGATTTAAATCACAGTTTCAGCATATAGTCAGCCAGGTCGGTGACGCGGACGGAATAGCCCCATTCGTTGTCATACCAACTGAAGACCTTTGCCATATTGCCTTTGACATAGGTGATGAGGGAATCGAAGATGGAGGAATGGTCATTGCCGACAATGTCGATGGAGACAATTGGCTCGTCGCTATACATCAGATAGCCTTTCAGATAGGTCTCTGAAGCTTCTTTCATGGCGGCATTGATCTCTTCCTTGGAGGCGGCTTTCTCCAGATTGACGGTCAAATCAACCAATGAGCCGTCCGGGGTGGGGACACGCACTGCCACGCCGTCAAACTTACCGACCAGTTCAGGAATGACCAGTCCGATCGCTTTGGCAGCGCCGGTCGTGGTCGGGATCATGCTCATGGATGCTGCCCTGGCTCGTCTCAGATCGTTATGCGGCAGATCCAGGATGCGCTGGTCGTTGGTATAGGAATGGATGGTGGTCATGATGCCGTTCACGATGCCAAACTTATCCTGCAGGACCTTGGAAATCGGAGCCAGGCAGTTGGTGGTGCAGGAAGCATTAGAAACGATGGCGTGCTCAGGCTTTAAGGTCTGGTGATTGACGCCCATGACGATGGTTGCGTCCACTTCATCCTTGGCGGGAGCAGTGATGATGACTTTCCTGGCGCCGGCTTTGAGGTGCTTGGATGCCTTTTCCTTGCTGGTGAAAATGCCGGTTCCCTCAATCACGAGGTCCACTCCCAGATTCTTCCAGGGCAAAGCTTCGGGATCTTTTTCAGCAAAGATCCTGATCTCCCTGCCATCCACAATGATGCTGTTGTCAGTGTGTTTGACTTCGCCTTTGTAGATCTTGTGGATGCTGTCATATTTGAACAGAAAGGCCAGAGTCTTGGCATCAGTCAGGTCATTGACTGCCACTACGTTTAGGTGTGGATGCTTGCTCAGAATGGCTCTGAGCACGAGGCGGCCGATGCGCCCGAATCCGTTGATTGCGATGTTTGGCATATGTGTTATGCTCCTTTGATTTTTATCTTACAATAATATGCTCTGTTTGGCGCTGCCGCTCATTTCACAGAAGCTGATGACGGTTTCCTGCATGGCTTCTTCCGCTCTGACGAGCCATTTACGCGGATCGAATTTGCTCTTGTTGGGGGTGTAATCCTCACAGTCAATTTCAGCGGGGCAGACGATGGCATACTTTTCCTCTTCCCAGTATCTTTGCACCACGGAAGCCATGTCCATCTGGTAGTGAGTGTCTTTGTTGATCTTGACAACACCGTTTTGAATGGCGGTCTGCTGCTGCCAGTCGGTCAGGCCGCTGGCGCCATGCAGGACAAGGCCTCTTTCGCAGTTGTTCTTGATCAGGAGGTCGTCGATTTCTTTGATCAAATCCAGGCGCAACTGGATCTTGGCGCCTTTGGAGACGCCGTGATTGGTTCCCACGGAAGCAGCAAACAGGTCAACATCTGTTTTGAGAACGAATTCCAGCGCTTCTTCCGGTTTGGTATAAAGCTCGGTCTCAGAAACGATCTCGTCCTCCGCGCCTTTTATATGGCCGATCTCGCCTTCCACGATGATGTTGTGCTTATGCGCGACTGCCACAACTTCTTTGGTGACGCGGATATTCTCTTCCATCGCTTCTGCCGAGGCATCGATCATCACGGATGAGACCAGACCGTTTTCAATGCAGTAAACCAGCCAGTCGAAATACTTTGGCGTGGCATGGTCGATGTGCAGGCCGACGCCGGAGTTTTTAAACTGCCCGGCAAAGATTTTGACCATGGCGGAGATCAGCTCAGAGCCGAGTTTCATATCCTGTGACGCGCCTGCTGCATACTTGACGGCGCCGCTGCTCATCTGGATCAGGCCGTCTGAACCGACAGCCGCGTAACCCTGCAGCAGAGCCCTGATCTGGGAATCAAAGACCACGTTCGAAGCGATGATGCCAAAGCGCTGCTTCTTGGCTTTGAGAAAGACCTCTTTCATTTTATCACCGGTTAGAAACATCTTTATCCTCCTGATATTTTTTTCTTTTAGCATTCCTTCTCATAGCTCCACTTTACGTCAAGCAAAATATCTGTCCCTTTTTTCAGATTGCGGTTACAGGTAATGGACGTTTTTTTCTTGCAGTAAATCTGCGGGGCCGGTGTAGTAGGTATAGAAAAAGCTTGACTGAATAGCGAGTTTTTTCATAAAAGAATTATAAAACATAACCAAGGAGGATTCATGAAATCATTAAAATTCATGCTATTGTTACTCATAGCACTTCCCATTCTCTTTTCCTGCGAAAGCACAACAGAAACTGACACTTGTGCAACCCCCACGTTCAGCCCATCCAGCGGAACCACGCCTCTGCGCTGAGTGTAACTATCAGCTCCGAAACTTCAGATGCCGTGATCAAATACACGGTTGACGGAACGGCACCTGATACCTCATCCACAGCTTTAACTTACAACGGTGCCATCACCGTAACATCCAATCTGGTGATCAAAGCCGTCGCCACCAAATCCGGATGGAATGACAGCCAGATTGCCACCGCTACTTACATTGTCTATAAAGACATGGTCGAGCTCCCGGCCGGAACCTTCAACATGGGCAGAACGGTCGGAACCTCTACCTTTACTGATGAGCTTCCCGTCCACTCCGTAACCCTGACCAGGGATTTCTACATCGGCAAGTATGAAGTCACCCAGGCCGAATGGAAAGCCGTTATGGGCGCAGCCAACAATCCTTCCCAATTCCTTGGCGATAACAAACCCGTGGAAATGGTCAGCTGGTATCACACCCTTGTTTACTGCAACAAGCGCAGCATCATGGAAGGACTGACCCCTGTTTACACCATCAGCAACTCCACCAATCCCGATAACTGGGGAACCATGCCCACCAACGCCACTGCTGCCAACGTCACCGCCTGGAACAACGTCACAGCCAACCTCAATGCCAATGGCTACAGACTGCCCACCGAAGCGGAATGGGAATTTGCAGCCCGCGGCGGAGTCACGACTCCCGACTATATCTATGCCGGCAGTAATACTGTCAGTGAAGTCGCTGTTTACAACGGCTCTGCCACTGCCAATGTCGGCACCAAAGCTGCCAACGGCAAGGGCCTCTTTGACATGAGCGGCAACGTCTCCGAATGGGTTTGGGACTGGTATCTGAACAACTATTACAACACCAGCCCCGGCACTGATCCTCTGGGACCCAACAGCGGCTCTTTCAGAGTCCACCGTGGCGGTTCCTGGTTCCACGACGCCATTCAGGTCCGTGTCGCCTACCGCGACTGGGGAACTCCCTACGATTCCGAAACTGCCAAGATCAAGAGAAGCAGACTCGGTTTCCGCGTCGTCAGAACTGCTGAATAAGACTTAATCCAACTCACTAAGAAAAGTGCCGGTCATCAGGACCGGCACTTATTTTATATCAAGGATTTGTTTTATATCTTTCTGAACAGGAAGAAGAGATAGCCGATCAGGTTGATGTCCTGATGCTCTTCGGGACGGACGATGATAGGCTGGTACTCATTGTTCAGCGCGATCAGCACGATAAGCTGATTGACCGGATCCAGGGTCAGTTTTTTCAGGGTGATGCTGCCGTCTATCCGCACGGCGCAGATCTTGCCTGCCAGCTTATCCCATTCCGTGCTTTGCCTGATCAGGATCAGGTCATTATGACGGATCTCCGGCTCCATGCTTTTCCCGTTCACTCTCAAACAAACAAAATCATCGATGGAGCCTTTGATCATGGAACGCCGCACTGTGACCACATCGATCTCGTCATCAAAACTCTCCACCGGCAGCCCGGCAGCGATCTCACCCTTGACCTTGAGGTCGATCACATCGCCCTGCACATATTCCTGCTTGGCTTTGGTGATGCTGTTCAGCTCTTCCGTCAGCAGTTTCTTGAGCTGCTCCAGGCGGTTGTTGGTCTTGTACATGGTGGTGGAAACCGCTTCTTCAAACATCTGACCCTTGCCGGTCAGCAGCCAGTGCAGGTTGACCTTGAAGGTCTTGGAAAGCAGCATCAGGGTATCCAGGGAAGGATTGATGCGGTTCGTTTCCATCTGTGAAATGGCGGAAGCGTTGATCCTGAGCGCTTCCCCCAGTTCGATCTGAGAAAGCCCCATCGCCTTGCGTAAAACCTTAAGTCTTTGTCCGTTCATATTAAAGCCTCCTTATATTATGAATGTTTATGACATCCCGGTCACTATCTTAATCTGAAGTCAATTTATTAGTAACGCTAAATAATGTCAAGCAGAATATTACAAACTGCTGCCTAAACTTTTGCCCGATACTCATAAAGCTTGACAGCTACCCGTCCCGCCAGAACATCTCATAAACTAAAATGCAAGGCAGAACCGAAACATGAAAAAACAGCAGCCGGACTTTGACATCGATGCCGTCATCCCTTTGCTGAAGAAGCACTTTCACAGCGTCAAGACACCTGTGGTGGATTTCATCCAGGCCAAGACCAAAGACCCCTTCAAAGTTTTGGTCGCCACCATCCTCAGCGCTCGCACCAAAGACGACACCACCACCAAAGTGGTGAATGAGCTGTTCAAGGTGATCGACACCTATGACGACATCGACCGCTACAGTGAGACTGAAATCAACCGAATGATCTATCCGGTCGGCTTTCACAACGCCAAGGCAAAATATCTGAAACAGCTTCCCGCCGTGCTTCGTGTCAAGTTCCAGGGCAAAGTTCCCTCCGAAATTGACGATTTATTACTTTTACCCGGAGTGGGACGCAAAACAGCCAACCTGGTGCGCTCCATCGCTTTCAACCTGCCCGCCATCTGCGTTGACGTGCATGTGCACCGCATCTCCAACCGCTGGGGCTATGTCAAAACCAAAACCCCCTTTGACACGGAAATGGCTCTGCGCAACGTTTTGCCTGAAAAATACTGGATCGTGTATAATTCCTACGTGGTCGCCTTTGGCCAGAATCTCTGCACGCCTTTGAGACCAAAATGTGATAAATGCCCCATTTACCGATACTGCGCCAGAATAGGCGTCAAGCCCTAATGTGTCGAATGGCTACTAAAGATTTTTGGAACACGAAACACACGAAAATGACGAAATACACGAATGAAAGAACACAAGATTTTTATTTGTCATTCCTGCGAAAGCAGGAATCTTAATTTCGTCATTCCTGACCCCGAGCCAGAATAAGGCCCAGACGGGTCGAAGGGCGGAGCCCTTCACCTTAAGGGTGGCGGGCGGGAATAGATAATTATTGTCATTCCTGCGGAAGCAGGAATCTTGCAGTGGCGGACGACTCACATATCGTCATTCCTGCGCAGGCAGGAATCCATGCTGTTTTATGTAATATAACTGAAGAGGTATCATAATGAACAGATGCAAAAACTCTTTCGTGCCTTTCGCACTTTTAGTGTGTTTCGTGTTCCTGTCTATTGTACCATTGACTGCCCAAACAGCAGTCAGGATCAAGGACAAGCGCCTGGACGAGATTTCCGGTATGACTGCCGGCAGAACCAATCCGAGCGTGTATTACGTGCACAACGATTCCGGCGGCAAAAGCGAAGTTTATGTCATTGATGCAAAGGGAAAGGTCTCTGCCGTTCTGGCCTTGACCGGCACCGTCAACCGTGATTGGGAGGACATCGCCGTTGGTCCTGACTCGCTGAAAGGCAGTTCCTGCATCTATGTCGGCGAGATCGGTGACAACAACGCCCGTTATGACGAGATCCGCCTTTACAGATTCAGGGAACCGCTGCTCACCCAACTCAATGCCAAAAAGCCTAAAACCATTGCTGTAACTGAGATTGACACCCTGCGTATTATCTATGAAGATGGCCCCAAAGACTGCGAAACGCTCTTCATAGACCCCTTCAACGCGGATGTCTATCTGGTTTCCAAACGGGAGATGAAAGTCGGTCTCTATATGGTCCGCGCGCCGCTCAGCACGACCGGGACCAATCTTGCCGAACGCGTGCTGACCCTTGATTTTCCTCTGGCGGTGGGAGGCGACATTTCGGTCAGCCGGGACAAAGTGATCATGAAAACCTATGATAAAGTCTTTGCCTGGCAGGTTTTGCCTGAGCAGGAGATCGCCGACGCCCTGTCCCAGCCACCAATTGAGTTACCCTACAAAATTGAGCCCCAGGGCGAAGCAATCTGCTGGTCAGTTAAGGGAGACAAATACCTCACGCTCAGCGAACGGGACGGTAAAAAACCTCTCTATCTCTATAAATATCCTTTGGAAAAGTAACGCCCGATCAGGCAGGAGTCCTTAATTCCAACGTTTACTGTTTGGGACTTGTAAGTTTGGGGAATTATGGACTTCGCCGTGGCAGTTCGATTTTACTGCCGGCCTGTCCGAAGTCCGTTTTGCCTTGAGTTTGGGTTACCTGTCAAAGCAACGCTGGCAAAAAGGACTCCTAAATAGGCTATCTTGGTTCAATACAGAATTTCTACAGCATCTCGTTCACGAGTTGGTAATACTTCAGCTTGTCCCAATCAGGATCTGCAATGCCGTAGAGCTCAAAGATGCTTTGGCAGTAATGGATGAATTTATGCGGCTGTTTATAGTTGTAGCACATGGTATTGGCGAGGGTGCAGATATCCATGTAGCGGTCTCCCGGTCCCGCATCCGCCAGGTCCACAATACCTGTGACCCGTCTATCCGTCAGCAGAAAATTGGGCAGACAAAAGTCCCCATGCGTAAAGACCATTTCCTCCTGATCCGGGATCTGCTCACACAGGAACTGATAATCATGTTCGGCATTACGGCGGGTTCTGGCATTGTAAGTGTCCTTGCGCAGCCAGCCTTTGTCCAGCAGGAAACGGATCCTGACCAGTTTAGCGGGCATGGATTCGTCCAGGGGGCAGTTTTCGACAGGCACAGAGTGCATCCACAGCATGGTTTCCACCATGATTTTCAGCATCTGTTCCGCCGGGATCTGTATGATCAGCTTGTGCGCCGGAACGCCTTCCAATTCCTGCAGCAGCAGGTAATGATAACATCTGTCTGAGCAAAAGGCGACGACCTCCGTCACGGGAAGTTTGCCTTTCAGACAGGCCAGCACCTGTTTCTCCTTCACAGCGTTCTGCCAGGAACGGCGTCTGTACCTTTTCAGATAAAGGACAGTCCGGCTGTTCGTATTTTCAAAACGGAAAACGTCTGTGACATATCCCTGCCACACATGCCGGTAACGGTATCCAGTCAGCAGCGCTTTAAGTTCTGCCGGCGGCCTTAGCCTTTTGTGCCTTAGCTGAGTCATATCACTTTTCGTCCTTTGAAAATCCTGTCCCAAACCCTACTAATCTAACTTCCCGAGATCAGACAAGCATTTTTTCTCCCTTTCCCGCCTGATTTTTAACCCCTGCTTTCAAAAGCAGATCAAAAGTATGCCAAAAGTATGGCAAAAGTATATCAAATGTGCTTTGAAATACATTTACTATACATTTGATATACATTTGATATACATATGATATACTTTAGGTATTAAGGGTGACCCGTCCTGAAATAGGGTGACTCCGTAATCCGCATACAAATCCACTTGTTTGGTGTGATGTCATCAGCCACCAGAACGGAAACGAGCAAAGAGCAAATAACCAAAAACAAAATTAGCCTGCACATAATTACTCCTATGATAAAAAGATTGGTAAAGATAAAAGATTTAAAGACAAATCAATAATGAGCAAGGTCTGTGATATCTGTCAAGAAAATTATCTGCAATGATTTCTCCAAAACGTGTAAGACGCATATGATTCAGTACATTTACCTACCCCGTGAAACATAGTTCAGTCTCGTTTCAGAATATCCGATGACGGAGCCGGATTTTATTTCAGGTGCTGCAGGTATTGGGTAACTTTGTTGCGGTGGAAGGCGTGGCGGATGCCGGAATGGAATTTGGTGGCTTTGAGGGTGGTGCTGATGGTGCGCAGGTTCTGCAGATAGACCTCGGGATTTTCCATCGGAGTGACAACCAGGAAAACGAGGTCCACAGGGTGTTTGTCAGGAGCCTGCCAATCCACGGATTGATGCAGAAGAGCGCAGATGACATAGGGCTGAGTGACTGACTGGAGTCTGCAATGCGGTAGGGCAATGCCTTTTCCGATGGCGGTGCTCATCAGTTTTTCCCTTTCCAGGATGGCATCGGTGATCTCGACAGGGTCGGAAATGACCCTCTGGCTGACGATGTAGTCGCTGAGCTGTTTGACGACATCATCTCTGGAGGCGGCGCTGATATAGATAAAATGGTCCTGGAGCAGTTTCTTGAAAGCGGCGATCTCTTTGGTGGTCGGATCTGCTTCCAGGGCTTCCAGTTCACCGGTGATCCAGTGTTTCCAACGGATGAGAGTCTTTTCGGAAAGCCAGGCGCCAAAGACCTGAAACACTATCAGCGAGACTACGATCGTATTCACCATGTCATTCACAAAGGGGTCACCCGGCAGTAGATTAGCCACCAGCAGGACTTCAATGGCGGCAAGTTCGGCCTGGGGCAGCATCAGACGCGGCAAGGTGGCAGTCACTTTGGGGTCCAGTTTGCTGTATTTACAGGCGAGCCAGGTTCCGCCATACTTTCCGATGGTGCGCAGGATAATGTAAACAATGGCAAAATGCAAAGTTCTGAATGAAACGAGCTCGATCCTGATGCCGGCGCCGATGAGGGCAAAAAAGAACAGGTTGAACAACGGCATCACATTTTTGATTTTTAAGCTATCGAAGACGGCGTGAGAATGATAGTTCGAGATCAGAAAACCGGCGGTGATGGTTGCCAGCATGAAGGGCAGGTGAAAATGCATGCAGACGCCGATGGCAATTGCGATCACGCCCACCACAATGAACATGATCTCAACTGACGGAGTGGGGTGATTGGACATCACTGCATAGAGGAAGCTCTCTTCGTCATCGCTGTCATCTTTTCTGACATTATAGCGGACCCTGATCAAAATCCAGAGCACGGCAAAGATCATCACTCCCACCAGCAGGGTGAAGATCAGTTCCTTGAAGGTTTCGACCAGGATCATGGTATTGAAGACGTGTCCTGTGCGGCTCATGTATCCGGCAATGCCTAAAAATACGGAAAAGAGCACGACCTCGATCAGGTCATCAATCACAATGACGTTGGACAGGATGTTGCGCATGGTGCCTTCGATGCGCAAACGGTTCATCAGCACAAATGATAGAGCAGGCGCTGTGGCGATCCCGATGCTGCCCAAGATCAAAGCCAGGATCAGCGGAAAGCCCAGAAAATACCAGAATCCGATCACCACTAAAAGCAGTGTGAGCACGGCTTGGGTAATGGTGATAGCGGCGGCTTTGCCTCCCAGCTGTTTGACCCGATGGATGTGCAGTTCCTCGCCCAGAGCGAAAGTGATCAGTCCAAGATAGACGAAAGTGAAGAAGGAAGCGTCCTGGATGACCTCTGTGTATTTGGGATAGATGCCGGTGACAAAGTAGCCGATGGGTGCTAAAATGGGTGAAGTGTGCCAGATTTCCTGAGTCTGGATGATCTTTCTGACGACAAACAGAAAATGCGGGCCTACCAAAATGCCGCCCGCCATCTGACCAATTACCTCTCCAATGCGGAGTTTACGCGCCAGCAGACCACCAAGATAGGCAGCCAAAATCAGGATGCCTATCTCAATGATCTGAAGTTCTATTATCTGTAAATTCATAGCGCTGAGCGGAGGAATCAGTCCTGCTCTGCCTAAGCTCCCGGCTGATTTATCACACAGACAGAAGGTTTAGAATCTATAATGGATTCCTTAGGTTAAAGCAACCCTGAAATCGTTCAGTCTGATGACGTGGGAGATCTCCTCCTGGATGATTCTGGCAACTGCTGCCTGGGCTTTGGGATTGTCGATGGCATCCTTGACAGTGTGGAAAAAGAGCAGGGTGTCTTTTTCAAACTGGACGGCATAACTCAGGATGTCCTTGACATTGGTGGCACTGGCGGCCAGTTTGATGGCAGCGTCTTCCGTGTTGAAGATGCGGGAATCCACTATTGTCTTCAGGTAAGAAGCAACCAGTTCCCAATCCTGGGTCAGGATCAGATGCTGCAGGTCTTCATCGTCGCGCAGTGCGAGAAATATCTTTTCGTGATGCAACTCCTGGTCGCGAAGTTCGGTCAGAAGCATCAGGGATGCTTCATCCAGGCCTTTGTGCTTGGTGGCTTCGTGGTAAAAGGCATAGCCGTTGTGCTCGATCTGCACTGCGAATTCGACAATTTCATTGACGGAAAATGTGGACATTTGTATCCTCCTGTGATTTTTTCATTAATTCTAATTTAATGCTATCCAGTCAGAAAAACAACAATCCATTGAAAAAATATAATCGCCATCCTGTCAAGACAATAATCAGCAGCCTGATCACTACCAGTGCAGAAGCAGTTTGAACATAAGAGAGAGCAGATATTTTCGTCAGCCACTACGGCCGAAAAATGGCATAGTTGAGATGAAGCAGATGAATTGCCTGCCTGGGTAGAATCTTTTCTTGACACAATCCTTTGCTTGAAAATTTAATTCACTTTAGTATGTATTCTGAACCATCAAAATGGCTCAGAGTTTTTTTACTGGCAGCCATGACTCATGCGAAACAATGAGAGTAATAATGGTAAAAACAAAACCCGGCATTTGTAAAAACATATTTCCCAATACATCCTAACTGTCCGAAAATCAACCAATAAAATACAATAAGAGGAGCTTCTTATGAACAGACTGTATCCGCTATTAATAGTGTTGCTGATTTTGTGCGGCACTTTACAGGCAGCGATCTATGAGCATTATCTGTTTTCCGCAATGACGGGAACCTACACACCCATCAACGGAACCAACATCACCAGCATCCTGATGGATGATGCTCTGTCTGAATCGATCCCCATCGGCTTTACCTTTGTCTATGGGATTGAAGTTTATACGGAAGTGAAAGTCTCATCCAACGGTTGGATAGGGCTCGGCACCGCCGCTCCGCACAGCAATCTGTCCAATGCCCTGAGTGACCCGACCCCATTTCCAGTCTTGGCACCGCTTTGGGATGACACCAGCCTGGGCGGAGGAAGCTGTCAATACCTGACAACAGGAACCGCCCCTAATCGGGTTTTCACAGTTCAATACTCCGGATTGCAATGGAATTACTGGGCAGGCAATCAGCACGATTTTCAGGTCAGGCTGCATGAGAACAGCAAGATAGAGTTTATCTACGGGCCGGAGGTGGGAACACCACAGAATGCATCCGCCTCCATCGGGATCAATATTAATCCCGGCGGAGCACAGAATTTCTACAGTATAACACCTGGAACCCCTCCTACGGCTTCTTATCTGGCAGAAAACATGAACGTATCAAGCTTCCCGGGAAATGGGCAGATCTATGTTTTTGACCCCGTGGCTCCTGTTCCCAATGATCTGGCAGCCCTCTCCATCAGCGGTAATCTGACACCTTCCGCAGGCACGGCAAGCACTTATACAATAATGATCAGGAATTCCGGAACCAATGCTCAAAGCAATTATTCGGTCCAACTCGTAAGCGGAACCACAGTCCTTGCCTCAGTGCAGGGACCAATCATCACAGCGGGTCAGATCCTGAGCGTTCCCATCTCCTGGACTCCCTCTGCCACAGGACAGATCAGTGTTTTCGGCAGAGTTGTGCTGACTGGGGATGAATACCCTCAGAACAACAACACCCCGCCTCTCAATCTTTCTGTGCAGCCTGCCGGCACAATTGCCATAACCATTGGCAGCGGTGATGAGCAAGCCAACATGCCTGTCAACATGTATTGGCGCAACAGTCTGTTTGAAACCATCTATCAGTCAGGAGAGATCAATACGGGCGGCATTATCAATGCCATTGCCTTTTACAATAATTTTGTCACAGACCTGCCGCAGAAACCCACCAAGGTCTGGCTAGGCATAACTCAGAACACTGATTTATCCGGTGGTTGGATTCCTGCTACGAATCTGACACAGGTCTTTGACGGCAATGTCGATTACCCCGCCGGAAGCAACACCATCATCATTCCCCTGGCCAATCCGTTTATCTATGCGGGCGGGAATCTGGTGATGATGGTAAACCGGCCCATGGATACCACTTACTTCAGTTCTGAAGACAGATTTGCCTGCCAGACGGTCGGCACAAACAGATCACTATTTGTTTTCAGTGATGGAGAGGAGTATTTTCCCGACAACCCACCATTTGGTATGGGTGAGCTTTCAGGACAATTCCCCCAGACTACATTCTTTATGACAACTGCAGGACCCAATCCTCAGTTTGCTGTCACTCCTGATAACAAGAACTTTGGCACAGTGCTGATCAATTCAACCAACTCACAGTTATTCACCGTTGTGAATATCGGTGGTGGAAGTCTCACAGTCAGCAGCATTACTCTGTCCGGAAGCCCGTTCTTCAGTTTAAGCAACATTCCCGCCCTGCCTGCCACTCTGAACTCCATGCAGACGGTTAGTTTTACCTTGAATTACAATCCCACAGCAGCAGGAACGCACACTGGAACCATTACTCTGGTGGATAATCTGACCCGGACAACTCACTTTGTTCAACTGACCGGAAACTGCATTGATCCCACAATCTATACGTCTCCTTATGTGCAAAGTTTCGATGCAGTCACAGCTCCCAACCTGCCTGTGGACTGGAACAGACTGATAACTCCCACCGGACAGGGAGCCAGCGTAACCACCAATACCGGCGCATCACACTCAACTCCCAACAGCGCGCAACTATACAACGGATCAGAAAACACTGCCAATATCTTTCTTATAGCGCCGCCTCTGGCACAGAGTCTGGCCTTGAATGCGATGCGTGTGAAGTTTTGGGCAATGGGAGTAAACGGCTCAGTGATTGATGTTGGTGTGATTGCCGATATCGCAGATCCTCAGACCTTTACATCATTACAGTCCATTACCTCAAACGGAAGCTGGGCCGAATATGTTGTTTCACTTGCCTCCTACACTGGCGGGGGCAGAAGAGTCGCATTCAAACACGGCAACCAGTTCTGGTTTGAAAGCATCAACATTGACGATGTGACCATTGAAACAACACCTCAAAATGATCTGGCAGCGATAGCGGTGACAGGCACCCAGACTCCTTCGGTCGGAACCGCATCCAATTATGAAGTAACCGTTTTCAACTGGGGTATCGCCACTCAATCCGATTACACAGTGAAGCTCTTCAAAGCCGGTGACATCGAGCTGGCATCAGTACCCGGCGTCACGGTCAGCCAGGATTCGCAGGTTTCGGTGACCTTGTCCTGGACTCCCTCTGTGGCAGAAAACACATTCATCTACGGCAAGGTGTTCCTGACCGGTGACCAGAATCCGCTCAATGACCAGACGCCTAATTTGAACCTGATGATCCAGAGCCAGGGAACCACTGCTGTTACCATAGGGGCAGGAGACCAATTAGCCAATATTCCGGTCAACATGTTCTGGCGCAACAGCCTGTATGAGACCATCTACCAGTCCGCTGACATAGCAGCAGGAGGCCAGATCACCGGCATTGCGTTCTATAATAATTTCGTCACAAACCTGCCCGGCAAACCCACCAAGATCTGGCTCGGAGTCACCAATGACAGCGATCTCACCGCAGGCTGGATCCCCTCCACCCAGCTGACTCTTGTGTTTGACGGAGTTGTGAATTATCCTTCCGGTGAAAACATGATCCTCATTCCATTGACAACACCTTTCCCTTATCCCGGTACCAATCTGGTCATGCTGGTCAACCGTCCCATGGACACGACCTATTTCAACTGGGCAGACCAGTTCAAGAGTCAGGACTCAGGAATGAGCAACAGTTTGGAAGTACAGAGCGATGACGAGAACTTTGATCCTGCCAATCCTCCCAACTTTTTCAACATTTCCGGGATGTTTCCCAAAACCACTTTCTTCTTTGAGCCTTCCGGTCCCGATCCGCAATTCGGAGTGGCTCCACAGTCCAAGAATTTCGGCACCGTGTTAATGAACCAGACTGCCTCTCAGGTCTTTACTGTCTTCAATTCAGGCGGCGCACCCCTGACCGTCAACAGCATCAACCTGACCGGTAGCCCGATGTACAACCTGCAGAATCTGCCGACTCTGCCATTGGTCCTGAATTCCGGACAGAATGCCACTTTTACTGCACGCTACCAGCCTACTGCGGTCGGAACTCACGCTGCGTCCATTACGATCACTGATAACCTGACCCGTTCTTTCGGTTTGAGGATGGGCGGCAGGGAAAACCCACACCGGACTGAGCATACAGTGCCACTTACAGGAACTTGTGTTGATCCCACGATCTATACTTCACCCTATGCCCAGAACTTTGATGCAGTAACGGTTCCACACATTCCGATCGATTGGCAGAAGATCTTTATTTCGACTTCCTTTTGGGGTTACCTGCAAACCATTGATTGGGGTGCCAACAGCACTCCCAACTGCGTTCAGATGTATAACGGCGATGATGAGAATGCCACGGCGATCCTGATCGCTCCTCCTCTGGCTGCAACTTTGCCGGTCGTCACCATGCGCACAAGGTTCTGGGCCAGAGGCGATGACAGTTGCCCGCTTCAGGTTGGAGTCATCTCAGATCCCACCAATCCTGCCACCTTCCAGTCTGTTCAGACACTAATACTGACCAGCAACTGGGTTGAGTATGTAGTTTCCTTCCAGACCTATGGCGGGACTGGACAGAACATCGCCTTCAAGCATGGAGGAGGCGGTGCCTGGCGGAGTCTTTTCATCGATGATGTGATGATAGAAGTCACTCCCGACAACGATTTGGCCGCTGTCTCCCTGACTGGAAACGCCACTCCTTCCGTTGGCATGACAACTAATTATACAGCCAATATCTTCAACTGGGGAACCAATCCTCAGACCACATATACAGTAAAACTATATAAACAAGGTAACGTGGAACTGGCTTCCGTTTCGGGACCTGCCATCAATCCTGGCCTGTCAGCCCAGGTAGTGCTTTCCTGGGCTCCCACGGTACAGGAGCAGACCTATATCTATGCCAAAGTCGTTCTGACCGGTGACCAGAACAGCCTGAACGACCAGACCCCCAATCTGAACGTATCAGTTCAGCCTGCCGGGACAATGGTTGTGACCATTGGCGCAGGTGATGAAATAGACCGCATCCCGGTTGACATGGCTTATCAGAACAGCTTGTTCGAGACCTTGTATATGGCTTCGGAACTTAACTTCATCGGCATGATCACAGGCCTGAGCTTCTACAACTCTTTCGTGACCGATCTGCCCAACATGCCCACCAATGTCTGGATCGGCACTACCACTACGACAGACCTTCAGGACAACTGGATCCCTTCCACCAGTCTGACTCAGGTCTATAGCGGAAATGTCAATTATCCCTTTGGCCAGAATGTTGTCACCATCACTTTCCCCAATCCCTATCTCTATCTTGGCGACAACCTTGTCATGATGGTCCAGCGGCCCATGGATGCCACCTATTACAACTCGGAAAACCAGTTCTTCTGTCAGACCGTCGGCACTGCCCGAAGCAGAAACGCCTCCAGCGATTGGGATACTTATGATCCTGCCAACCCGCCTACGGATTGGGTCGGCATTTCAGGACGCTTCCCCAAGACCGGCTTTATGGTGATTCCCGGCGGCGTCGGACACCTGAATGGCACTGTCTATGGAGCTGGCAATATTCCTCTGAACAACGCCACGGTGCAGATCAGCGGCGGCGCTCAGACCACCACCAACGCCCAGGGACAGTATTCCATCATCAATCTGGTGGCGGGCACTTATGAAGTCACAGCCAGCCGTTACGGCTATTTGCCCCAGTCCTTTATTGTCATAATTCCCGAGGATCAAACTGTCACTCAAAACTTCACCCTTACCCAAATGCCGACTGTGAATGTGACCGGAACGATTGTCGGCAGCGATGCTCCGACCGTTGGCCTGGCGGGAGCTACGATGAATTTAACCGGCTATGAAAACTACTCTGCGACCACCAATGCCCAGGGCCAGTTCACCATCACGGGCGTCTATGCCAATCAGGCGTATCAGTATCTTGCCAGCGCTTTGGGCTATCAGGTTGTCAGCGGAAATCTGAATGTAGGCCCCGTGAACTACAGCATGGGAACCATCACCCTGAGTGAAATTGCCTATACGCCCAGAAATGTAACAGCAGCCATGACAACCAACAATCTCGCCATCAACTTACAATGGCTGGCTCCCGATCCGGGTGCCGTTGACGTGGACCAGAGCTTTGAGAATGCTGCCTTTCCACCCACAGACTGGACTCAGACCATCACCAACATCGGCCCGCCCAACACAGCAGGCGTCTTGCCCACCTGGTGCCGCTTTGGCACTGTGGTTGACGGCACTGTGACTGTTACACCCTCCGATGGAAACTGGCAGGCAGGCTACTGGTGGACCTACAATCATCAGGATGAATGGCTGATCAGCCCGCCTTTCAACTGTCCTCAGGGTGCGTATCTGACCTTTGACACCTACTGTTATTACGGCTCTCCGAACGCCGACCACTACTATGTCAAGATCAGCAACAACAACGGCGTTTCCTGGAATGTGGTCTGGGACGCCTCAGTTCTGACCGGAGGCTGGAATAATTATCAGACGCCGGTGGTAATTGATCTGGCACCCTACACAGGTCAGCAGATAAAGATCGCCTGGCACGCTCAGGATCCCCCTTCCAACGACGGAATGTGGTACAACTGGTTCATTGACAACGTTCAGGTCACCAATTACCGCACCACCATCCGTTTCCCGGAACAGGCGATGACCTCAAAATCCGCCGGTGCTTCCAAAGCCATACTCAGCAAGGATGAAGCACCCTCGGTCAGATTCTCAGACCAGCCCATGACCAGGGCGACGGATGCTCTATCCCTGTCTTACAAAAACCTTAAGCAGAATGTTGACATCGATCAGTCGGCTCAACGTTACAGACGTTCCCTGCAGGGTTACAAGGTCTGGCGTCTGCTGCAGGGACAGGAGCAGAATGAGAACGCCTGGTCCCTGATCACGCCTAATGTCATAACCTCTGTGTCATATGTTGACAATGGCTGGCCCGCCTTGCCCGCCGGCAATTACAAGTGGGCTGTGAAAGCTGTTTACACCAATAACGTGCTTTCTCTCGCCGCTTTTTCCAATGTTCTCTTAAAGCCGCCGACCCTGTCAGGAACGCTGACAGGCATGGTCCGCAACCAGAGCAATCTGCCGATTCCCGGCGCCACCATCAATGCCAGTGGACAGATCGCAACTTCCCTGACAGATGGAACCTACACCATGCAGGTCGCTGTCGGCACCTACGACGTCACCTGTTCCGCCACAGGCTACCAGAGCATGACCATGAACGGTGTCGTCATCACGTCGGGACAGACCACCATCTGCAACTTCCTCAACATGCTCGTTCCCATTGACGATGAGGTTCTGATCAATCAGACAGTATTGAAAGGCAACTATCCCAATCCCTTCAATCCTGAGACCACCATCGCCTTCGATGTGAAAGGCACTCAACCGGTCTGCATCGAGATCTATAACATGAAGGGACAGTTGATCAGGACTCTGGTTGACAAGGTAAAACATCAGGGACACCATAGCGTGATATGGAACGGCAGAGACGAGCACGGCAATTCTGTTGCCAGCGGAGTCTATCACTATCGCATGCGCGCCGGCTCTTACAAAGCTGACCGCCGCATGATGCTGTTGAAATAATGTTGTCATTCCTGCGAAAGCAGGAATCTTGGTCCATTTGTCATTCCTGCGAAAGCAGGAATCTTATTGTAGCGTAGATATATATCTGCTGTAGACGGGGATATCCATCCCCGTCTTTTTTTTCCCCCCGGAGTTCGAATCTCCTTTGTTTACCGGAGTTCAAAATTCCCCCTATAACTTATCAAGAGTATCTATCCCCCAGGAGAATTTCGGACTTCGTAAATCTTGTACTATATCACCCTTTTCCCGAAGTCCATTTTGCCTATGGCCATGTACCACATTTGGTTAGCGTTGGCAAAATGTACTCCCGGAGGTATTCTGACTTCTGGATATCTTGACTTCAATCACGTCATAGATGGCAGTAATTCTGCCTTCAGGCATGTGTGTTAAAATGGCAAATATCATGAAAACAGCTAACCTGCCTGCGTAAACGCAGAATTACAACCAAGGCTAACCTTTGAGCTTGAACTCCGGGAAGCCCATTACCGATATTTATGAACTAAAGCTGTCATCCTGAACTCCGGGGCCCCCGAAACGGTGCGAAGCGCAGTTTTGGGGTGGTCAGTCGAAGGGTCGGCACCGACTGTGTGTCCGGTCTTCGACTAAGCTCAGACTGACACGCTAACAAGGGTAATTTGAACTCCGGAAAAGTTCAGGGCAATTTGAACTCCGGGAAGCACCCTGTCCGGGATTGCCAATCCCGGACTCCAACAGATTGCCAATCTGTGTTACGACACACTTTTTCACTTTTCCACTTTATCATTACAGCTTAATCCCAATCACCCTTTCAACATAAGCCTTCCCTAATACCAAAAGCATATCATCTGTATATCAAATGTATATCAAATGTATAGTAAATGTATCTTTAAGCACATTTGATATACTTTAACTATACTTTTTATATGCTTTTGATCTATATTTAGCTTTAAGTGTGGAAAAGTGGAAAAGTGAAAGGCCTGCGCTGGAGTTCAAACGCAGCGTTGCTGTCAGGGTTTATCTTTGTTCAAGCGTTGGACTTCAAACAACGTATAATAAATAAACAGCGCAAGAATATTGAAGTCCAAAGCCCTTAGGGTAAGTGCCATAACAACAATTCGTTGGCTTTGAACTCCAAAAAAAAATGGAAAAGTGGAAAGCTGCGCCGGAGTTTGAAGGCCTGTGTTTGGAGTTCAAACGCAGCGTTGCTGTCAGGGGTTATCTTTGTTTAAGCGTTTGGACTTCAAGCCAGGCTACAGAAACGGGATGCAAACACCATTGAAGTCCAAAGCCCTGGGGGTATGATGCCATTTTAAAAAATCGTTGGCTTTGAACTCCAATAGTCTTCAGAACCGGAGCGCCAACAATATTGAAGTCCAAAGCCCACTGGATATACTGCCTTTTCCACAATTCGCTGACTTTGAACTCCAAAAAAAGTGAAAATGTGGAAAAGTGGAAAAGTGGCTTTGAACTCCAAACAATGGGAAGAAAAAAGGCTGTCCGGGAAGGGACAGCCTATGTTGGTCAGATAAAGTTGCAAACTAAATTAATAGTCGCGTTTGCCAAATCCTCTGCGTGCGTTACGTTCGCGTTTGCGGGCCTTGCGGCAGTCGGGGCAACGTTGCGGTTCGTTTTGCAGTCCTTTTTCCTGATAGAAAGTCTGCTCGCCTTCGGTGAAGACGAACTCTTGGTTGCAGTCTTTGCAAACTAAGGTTTTGTCAGGCATCTTGGTCTCCTTGTTTTTTTTCGGGATTTAAGCATTCTGGGTTGGTGGATCCCGGGTTTACAGGAGACCGACTCATGGATGTTAAATCACAATGAATTACTAAATTTACGATAATTATTTTCTGTCAATCAAAAATTTACGAGGTGCAAAAGAAAGGCTGCCCGATGTGGAGCAGCCTTGATTGATAATGGGTTACGCTGATTTATTAATACTCGCGTCTGCCATATCCACGTTGTTCGTTACGCTGTCTTTTGTGTGCTTTACGGCAGTCGGGGCAACGTTGCGGTTCGTTTTGCAGTCCTTTTTCCTGATAGAAAGCCTGTTCGCCTTCCGTGAAGATAAATTCCTGGTTGCAATCTTTGCAAACTAATGTTTTGTCGGCCATTTCGGTCTCCTTGTTTTTTTCCGGATTTAAGCATTCTGTTTAGGTCTTCCTGTAAAACAGGGACACCGAATTCTGAAATGTTAAATCTCAATAAATGACTAAATTTTCAGCAGTTATATTTCGTCAAGACAAATCGCAAGATAATTGAAAAATAACTTTGACATAAGGAAATCTCACTCCAGATGAAAGAGCTAAAGATCCTGTCAGCTAAAGGAAGTAGCGCAGCCAGACATAGAGGGTGGAAACCACCAGAGACATCAGAGTGATCAGAAAACTGTATCTGATGAAACGTAAGAAAGAGATATTGAAACCGTTGCGCTTGGCAATTCCGACGGAGACTATGTTGGCAGCGGTGCCCAGAACGGTGAAATTACCGCCCAGGCAGCTTCCCAACGCCAACGCCCACCACATCGGATCCATGGAAACGGTCTGAAAGCCTTCCGCCAGATTTTGCACCAGTGGGATCAGGGTGGCAACCACAGGAACTGCTCCCAGAATGGATGAAAGGATCCCGGAACTCCAGATAATGCCAAGAGATGCTATCTTGAAACTGCCCTGCGTGGCTTTCAGGACAAGAGGAGCGACCCTATCCATCACACCCACTTCATTGAGGCCGCCCACTATCATAAAGAGACCGACCAGAAAAAACAGGGAAACCCAGTCAATGGACTGAGTGATGATATGCTCCACTTCCTTTCTGTTACTGAGAATAAGTAAGATCAGGGCAGAGGTCATGGCAATGGTGGCAGAACTCAGATGGATCAGTTCCTGGAACAGAAATCCGGTCAGCAGAACTGCCATGACAACGGCAGATTTGATCAACAGGGGTTTGTTCGTGATCAGGATCTTTTCGTTGTATTCCATGATCCTGGCGCGGCGTTGATTGCTGACATGCATGCGTTTATGAAATGAAAAATAGATGATGACCAAACTGAACAGACTGATGATCATGATAACGGGAGTCAGATTCAGCACAAAATCCATGAAAGAAAGCTTGACGGCACTTCCGATCAGGATGTTGGGCGGGTCGCCAATTAAAGTTGCGGTGCCGCCTATGTTGGATGCCATGATCTGGGTTATGATAAATGGAATCGGTGAAATGCCAAGTTCTGAGGCGATCAGAATAATGACAGGAATGATGATCATGACGGTGGTGACATTGTCCAGAATGGTAGAAATCGATGCAGTCACCACAAACATCAGCAGCATGGTGCGGATGGGACTGCCTTTGGCGATCTTGGCGGTCTTGATGGCGGCATATTGAAAGACACCTGTTTCCTTGATCACACCCATGATGATCATCATTCCGATCAGCAGGAAGATCACGTTCCAGTCGATGTAACCAAATGCCCTGTCCTGGGTCATTATTCTGCACAGCACGACCAGAAAGCCGCCCAGCAGGACAATGGTCATTTTATTGATCCATTCCGTGATGATGAAAAAGTAGGTAATGATAAAGATCGTGAGGGCAAGAAACATCGGTAACATCAGGCACGCACCACTTTTTTGTAGATATCCATCGCAGTGATGATGCCGACGACTTTTTTATCCTGGATCACGGAAAAGGTCTGTTTCTTCTGCCGGACCATCTCAAACACGGCTTCTATGACTGAATATTCAGGTTTTAGCAGTCTTTCTGGCTTGGACATCACGTCCCTGATCAGGATATTGTCCTCTTTTTTGTAAAGGTGCTCGAAGGGTTCGAAGTTGCGCAGGAAATTGACGTTGTTCAGCAACTTCATATAATCTGGAAGGCTGACTTCCAGATAGTGCAGGATGTTGACATCGCCGACCCAGTCTCCGTCGTTATTGACTACGGGAACGTAATACAAACCCTCTTCCTTCATCATTTCAGCAAAGGCTTTGATGGATTCGTTTTCATTGATCACGTGCGGAACAGGAGTCATGATGTCAGAAACAGTGACTTCATCCTTGATAACGATTCCGGCATCCTTGATCAGGTTGATGAAGTTGTGAGGATCACCTGCGCTCAGAAGCCGGTTGAAGAAATCGGTGTCCTTGGAGATGCGCATAAATGCTGCCACTACGTTCAGGTAGAAGCTGGAGACGTTTTTATCGGTCAGGATGAGGATATAGATTTTGATCTCTGCATCACCATTCCGGATGGGTTTTTGGGGAATACAGATGGCAATGATCGTGTCGTCCAGATCATCGACACGCACATGCGGAATGGCGATGCCGGTCGGATAAACCGTCGGAGCTTCCTTCTCCCTCTGCATAACCAACTCATAGAGCTGTTTGCAACGGCCTTTTAACTCGAAAGAATCACAGATCTTTTCGATCAGATCTTTGAGGATCTGTTCCTTGTCCAGGACCCTGTCTTCAAAGTAAATCAGCTTGGGGTTTAACAGACTGAATAGATGCATTTTCCACCTCACGCATAACCAATGCTGAGACAATACAAAAGCCTGTGAATATAGTCAACGAAAATCTTGAGCCGTGTTTTTAGCTTGACACAAGAACAGGTTTAGCAAATACTGAATTACAAATAATATATACACCAAAACCCGGAGGTATGTTGCTGAAACTAAAGCTGAATCAGGAAATGATAACAAGAGCCAGAGAAGCTTCCGGGAGAATCGTCGCCTCTTTCAACTGGCTGTTTGAAGACTACAGCTCTGTCACCATCGAGAGAACAATCCTGCGTCTGTTGGGAATCGACGGCGCTGATCAGAATGGAAAACCCTACCCCAACATCATTGTCGACCTGCTGAAAGATAAACAGGCTTTGGGTAAGGGCGCAGCCTGGTGGCTCGCCAATGCCTGCGCTGCTTCTGATAAAACGCCTCAGAAGATTGCCCAGGCAGTCTGTGAAGAGGGTCTGGATCTCACCACTGTGGCAGTTCAGGCGTCTGATGAGATATATCAAATATTAAGAACATACACGGATAAAATGCTGTCCCACATCAGAACACAAAGAGAATTCCGGGTGCAGCAATTCCGGAAATACGGCCCACGCAGGGTTCCCGCCATCTATGTGATCGTGGCGACAGGCAATATCCATGAAGATGTGGTTCAAGCCAAAGCCGCTGCCAGACAGGGTGCAGACATCATTGCGGTAATACGCTCAACTGCCCAATCCCTGCTTGACTATGTTCCCTACGGAGCCACAACAGTCGGTTTCGGCGGCACTTATGCCACCCAGGAAAACTTCCGCATCATGCGCCAGGCTCTGGATGAAGTGAGCAGCGAACTGGGCAGGTACATCAGCCTGACCAATTATGCCTCAGGACTGTGCATGCCGGAAATTGCAGCCATGGGCGCAATGGAAAGGCTTGACCTGATGCTGAATGACGCCATGTACGGCATCCTGTTCCGCGATATCAATCCCAGACGCACTCTTTTGGACCAGTATTTTTCCCGAATGATCAATGCCTATGCCGGAATCGAGATCCAGACCGGCGAAGATAACTATCTGACCACTTCGGACGCGGTCGAAAAAGCTTATACAGTAACAGCATCGCAACTGATCAATGAGCAGTTTGCACTGGCCAGCGGAATGAAGCATGAGAAGATGGGATTGGGACATGCCTTTGAGATCAATCCGGGTCTGGAAAACGGCTTTCTTTATGAAATGGCGCATGCCATGCTGACGCGTGAACTCTTTCCTGAGTCGCCGGTCAAGTATATGCCGCCCACCAAGTTTGCTTCCGGAAACGTTTTTAAGACTCATCTGATGGACGCAATGTTCAATTTCATGGGTCAACTTACGGGACAGGGAGTTCAGCTTCTGGGCATGATGACGGAAGCCATTCACACACCGCATCTGGCAGACCGTTCTCTGGCGATTGAAAATGCGCAATACATCTTTAACAATATCAGGGATCTGGGTAATGAGCTTGAGCTTGTCCCGGACGGATTCATCAGCACAAGAGCCAATGAAGTATTGGCGCAGGCCGTGGAGTTTCTGGAAAGGGTTGCCGATGAAGGGCTCTTTACAGCAATGGCAAGTGGCGAATTCGCCGATATCAAGCGTCCTGAAAATGGCGGCAAGGGACAGGATGGGGTTTTCCTCAAGGATAAGGATTACAGCAATCCTTTCATGGATCAGATGAAACTGGAACTGAAGGTGAACTGAGATGAGCAAGAGTAAGGAAACAATCATCAAACCCTATGGCGACACCTTCAACGACGGCAAGATGCAGCTTTCCTTTTCACTGCCGGTCCCGCCTGATGAAAAAGGCAAGGAAGCCGCCAGGATGCTGCTTCGGAAGATAGGTTTTGATGATATCGACATCTGCGGCGTGAGAGACCTGACAGAAGGTTTCACTCATTTCATAGCTTATGCCAGCACTTCGGCTAGTGTGGACCTTAGCAAGATAGTTGTCAAAACCGTTGACACAGAAGTAATGAGTCTGGAAGCCACGGATGAATTCATAGAATCACATATCGGCAGAGCTTTGACCGTGATCGGGGCTTGTATTGAAAGTGACGCTCATACAGTAGGCATAGATGCCATCATGAACATGAAAGGTTACAATCATCGTTACGGGCTGGAGCGGTACAAGTTTTTCAATGCCATTAATCTCGGGGCTCAAGTCCCCTGCGAGGAACTGCTCAAACGAGCCAGGGAAGAGCAGGCAGACGCCATCCTGGTCTCACAGATAGTCACTCAGAAGAACATTCATATCAAGAATCTGACCCGTCTGATCGAACTGGCTGAAGCAGAGGGACTGAGAGACAAAATGCTGTTCATCTGCGGAGGTCCAAGAATTAATCACGAACTGGCCATAGAACTTGGTTATGATGCGGGTTTCGGAACTGGTAGCTATGCCACTGATGTGGCAAGCTTCATTGCAATCACCATGGCAAACCGACGAAAAAGATAGGGATTTATGGACATAAGATCTGCTCTGATCAAAACCGTTTACCAAGCCAAACAAGAGTTTTCACCCCTCAAGTTACTATCTCCCCATTTAGTTGATCTGCCCTGGAATAAACCGATCTATGTCTTTGCCCTTGGCAAAGCCGCCTATCAGATGACGGAAGCAGTTTTGGCCTATGCCAAACAAGAGCAGTATATCCGCATCATGGGGGGGCTGATCATCACCCGTTACGGCAACGCCAAAGGCACTTCCAGCAAGTTTCAGATTATTGAATCTAGTCATCCCATACCTGATGAAAACAGTATGCGGGCAGGTGATGCCGCCATCAAGTTTTTACAGAATCTCAAAGAGGATGATACCCTGTTGGTTTTGTTGTCAGGAGGAGGTTCATCCTTGATGGAAAGACCTGTGGGAGGAGTTTCTCTGGAGGATATTGCCGATCGGACCAAAGAACTGCTCAATAGCGGCGCTAACATTGAAGAGCTGAATACGGAGCGGAAAAAACTCTCTGCCATAAAGGGCGGAAAGCTGCTCAGCTACATCAGGCCAAAAACGATTTTTATTTATGCGATGTCTGACGTTCCCGGCGATAAACCAAAATACATCTGCTCCAATCCTTTCCTGCCGGATACAGAAAAAGCTGACGACACCATTACCACAGAGAGTTTCCGACGCTTTGACAATCTGGCTGCCAAGCGTCCCACCCTGCACAATAAAGTCATTGTGTACAAGATCATTGCCGATAACAGAGCCTTCTGCAATACGCTTAAAAGCGCTGCTTTGGAAAACATCAAAACCCTGCAGTATGATAGGATCCATCTGGTCTCTACTGATTTGACAGGCGAGGCATCCAAAGCCGGAAAAGAAATCTCCAATCTTGCCAAATTTGTGAACAAGCAAAGAGGAAGGGGATTTTCAGCCTTCAAAACACCCTGCCTGCTGATCTTTGGCGGTGAGACATCAGTGACAGTCAGAGGCCACGGGATCGGAGGCAGATGCACGGAGCTGGCTCTCTCAGCAGTAGAAGGACTTTCCGAGGTTCCCAATTGCGTGCTGATGACATATGCCACAGACGGCCAGGACGGCTTCTGCAATGCTGCCGGAGCAATCGTGGACAGCAATACCAAAGCTGCCCTGCTGGAGCATGATGTATCACCTGATCTGTTTCTGGAAGACAATGACAGCTACACTGCCCTGAAGCTGGTCGATTCGATCATCCCTTCGGAAACCACAGGTTTGAGCGTGAATGACATCGTGATGATGTATATCCATTGAATAAAGACACACAGAACGATAATAACCAGAAATGTCTAAATCTTGTTCTTGACGAAATTCGGCAATTGAATAATGTATTTATGAAATGGAAATTGGGTTTAGCAGTATGGAAATGAAAGACACTCTTGTACAGATTCTCAGGCAGACCAAGGAGAATTTTTCCCCTTTGAATTTGCTGTATGAACAGGTTATACACCTGCCTTTCAACCGTCCCATCTACGTCATGGCTTTGGGCAAGGCAGCATATCAGATGGCAAAAGCTGTTCTGATCCACGCAGAGCGGGAAGAATACATCCGCATCAAGGGTGGTCTGATCATCACCAAATACGGATTGGCTGGTGAACCAATCCCTAATTTTACAATTATTGAATCCAGCCACATTATGCCGGACACGAACAGTCTCAAAGCCGGAGAAGCAGCCATTGAGTTTCTGCAGGGCCTGGGAGAGGATGATATCCTGCTGGTCCTGATGTCCGGTGGCGGAACCAACCTGATGGAGAAACCGCTGGAAGGCATCAGTCTGGATGAATTTAACAACAGAATCTCAACTCTTATGAAATCAGGCGTAGGATTGGAAGAGCTCGATGCTGAGCGCAAGAAAATGTCTGCCGTCAAGGGCGGAAAGCTCCTTCAATACATCAAACCCACTCATGTCTATATCTATGCCATGTCCGACATCCCGGGTGACAGGCCTAAGTATATCTGTTCCAATCCTTTCCTGCCGGATGTGGAAGAAGCAGATGACATGATGAGTGCCGAGACCTTTCACCGTTTTGATAACCTCACCACTGACAAGTTTGTGCCCAGAGACAGAGCCCTGACTTACAAAATAATTGCCAACAATAAAGCCTTTTGTGAAATGCTGCGGGACACAGCTTTCAAAGTTATATCCAACATCAAAGCCGATAATCTGCACCTGATGGCAACCGATCTGACTGGCGACCCAGATAATCAGGGCAGAAGCATTGCCGAACTTGCCAAAAAGATAAATCAGGAAAGAGACAGCGGATTTGCTGCTTTTCAGACTCCCTGTCTGCTGATCTTTGGCGGTTTGACCACAATGGAGATCAAAGGCACCGGCAAGGGCGGCAGATGCACTGAACTGGCTCTGGCCGCGGTTGAAGGCCTTTCTGAAGTTCCTGATTGCGCTTTGCTTACCTATGCCACGGATGGTTTGGACGGAATTCCCGAATCAGCCGGAGCAGTCATTGATAATAATACTAGGCAAGCTTTGATGGAAAAAGGAATCAATATTCAAGCATATCTGGACAATAATGACAGTTTCAATGCCCTGAAAACAGTGGATGCCATCATTCCAGGAGAATATACTGGAATCAACGTCAACGATATAGTTCTACTCTACATCAATTGACCATTTAGCACCTCAGGAGGTTCTATGGCTCTGAAAGAGACCCTTCTGGAACTGATCAGGCAGTCATTGCAAAGATTTTCTCCTTACAATCTTTTATATGAACAACTGGCTCAGCTCCCTTTCAATCGTCCCATCTACATTTTTGCCCTGGGCACGGCAGCTTACCAGATGACGGAAGCTGTGCTGTACCATGCCGAACAGGAAGAGTTTATCAGGATAGGAGGTGGGCTGGTTATCACCCACTATGGCAATGTAAGAAAACCTCTGAAGAATATCAATACTATTGAAGCCAATCATTTTGAACCTGACGAAAATAGTCTGAAAGCCGGACAGGCTGCCATTGATTTTTTAAGTAAGATATCTGAAACCGATATCCTTTTGGTTTTGCTTTCAGGCGGCGGATCCAATCTGATGGAAAAACCGGCGGAAGGATTCAGTTTGGAAACCATCAAAACCAAAGTGAAGGAGCTTAACAAAAGGGGAGCTTCGATGGAGGAGCTTGAAAGCGAAAGGAAGAAGATGTCCGCGCTTAAGGGCGGCAAGCTGCTTCAGCATCTGAAAGTTAAGGATATCTATATCTATGCCATGTCAAATGTGCCGGGTGACGCACCCAAATACATCGCCTCCAATCCTTTTCATCCGGACGCAGAGGTAACCATTGATGAACTGGCATCCGAGAATTTCTACCGGTTTGACAATCTGACCAGGGATAAATTCGTAGCCAAGGATCACGCTATCATTTATAAGATCATTGCTAACAATCAAGCTTTTTGCGACACTGTCCGCAAGACTGCCGTTGATACAATTCCCTTATTGGAAGCGGATTTGCTACATGTGATTATGACAGGATTATCAGGCGAGGCACTGAAAAACGGACTGGAAATCGGAAATCTTGCCCGCCTGATCGAAAGGCAGGAAGGCACTGGCATTGCAGCTTTCGCAACTCCCTGCCTGCTGATCTTCGGGGGCGAAACTTATGTCAGCGGCGGACAGAAAGAATCCGGAGGAAGCTGCACTGAACTGGCTCTGGCTGCGGTGGAAGGCATATCTTCATTGCTCAACTGCGCCCTGCTTGCCTATAACACCAAGGGACGGGACGGCTGGACAGAAGGTGCGGGAGCCGTCATTGACAATCACACCAAGCAGGAACTGATAAGCAAGGGCATCAAAATCAAAGACGCCCTGCAAAAGCATGACAGCTACAACGCCCTCAAAGCGATTAATGCTATTTTACCTGTGGAAAACACCGGTATCAGCGTCAATGAAATTGTCTTATTGTATATTCAGTAGGGGCATATGAAACTGGAAAAAGTGACCCAAACTCTTATTCTCGATTCCGGTGATCCGGATACAATGAGAGAAAAGATCCGCAACTATTTCCACCAGACTTTTTCTTTGGAGGAAAAGCTCTATGAAACCCTGAAACAGGATTCGACCTTTTACTTGAGAGCCGATCCGCTGCGTCATCCAATCATCTTTTATCTTGGACACACAGCTTGCTTTTTCATTAATAAACTGAACATCGCCAAGATAATCAAGGAAAGGATCAACCCGGTATACGAATCCATGTTCGCAGTCGGGGTGGATGAAATGAGTTGGGATGATTTGAACGAAACTCACTATGACTGGCCTCAAGTTAGTGATGTCAGGGCTTACAGGGATCAGGTCAGAGTCTTTATTGATAAACTGATCTCAGATCTGCCCCTGCAGATGCCGATCAACTGGAACAATCTCTGGTGGCCGATTATAATGGGCATTGAGCATGAACGCATTCATCTCGAAACTTCATCAGTTCTGATCAGACAACTTCCCCTCGCTGAAGTAAAACAGCTTGATTTTTGGAATATCTGTCCCGAGTCGGGGATCCCGCCCCACAATGAATTGATCCCTGTGAAAGGTGGTATGGTAAAGCTCGGGAAAGCAAAAGACAATTCGCTGTATGGCTGGGATAACGAATATGGCAAATATGAAGCTGATGTGCAGGATTTCAAAGCAAGCAGATATCTGGTCTCCAATCAGGAATATCTTGCTTTTGTGGAAACGGGCGGTTATGAACAGCAGCAGTGGTGGACAGAGGAGGGCTGGAACTGGAACCAATTCCTTAAACGGGGTATGCCTCTGTTCTGGCAAAAAGACGACCGGGGAAACTTTCTGCTCAGAACCATGGCAAGCCTGATCCCCTTGCCCTGGGACTGGCCTGTAGAGGTTAATTATTTGGAAGCCAAAGCTTTTACCAACTGGCTTGCTCATAAAACCAGTAAAACCTTACGCCTGCCTACTGAAGAGGAATGGTTCTGTCTCAGAGACCGGGTTATCAAGACTGATCAGCCCTATTGGAATAAAGCACCGGGCAACATCAACCTGGAGTATTGGTCGTCATCCTGTCCCGTAAACATGTTTGCCCAGGGTGACTTTTTTGACGTTATCGGCAATGTCTGGCAATGGACTGAGACCCCCATCTACGGCTTTCCCGGCTTTGAAGTTCATCCAGTTTATGATGATTTCAGCACCCCCACCTTCGACGGCAAGCACAATCTGATCAAAGGCGGAAGCTGGATCACCACAGGCAACGAAGCTATCCGGAACAGCCGTTATGCATTCCGCAGGCACTTCTATCAGCATGCCGGATTCCGCTATGTTGAAACCGATGCTCCAGTGGTTCTGCATTCAGAGCATTATGAGAAAGATGCTGATGTGGTGAACTGGTGCGAAGCACAATGGAATAAGCAGTTCAGGCCGCAACAGGTTTACCATGACCAGATTTCGGATCTGATTAATGCAGTTCTTGCCGAAAGTGTAAAAATATCTGCTTTGGTTATCGGCTGCAAGACAGGCAGAATGGTTTTCGAACTGGCAAAATCATTCTCCCGTGTTGTGGGAATTGATTTCACGGCGCGCCACATCAAGGTTGCCACGCACATGAAAGAAAACGGAAGAATCCTTTATGTCTCACAGGAAGAGGGAGAAATCACTTCCTTTAAGGAACAAAAACTGTCGCAATTTGGACTGGATACCTGTGCCGATAAAGTAGAATTCTGGCAGGCTGACGCCAGCAATCTTAATCCAAAATTCACAGGTTATGATCTGATCCTTGCAGAAAACATCTTGACACATACTTACAATCCTGCCAAATTCCTTTCCCTGATCCACGAAAGGCTAAATCCAAGTGGCATTTTGGTTATTGCTGACAGTTATGACTGGCTGAATTCTGATCTAAACAGGTTGCAATGGATAGGCGGTTTCCGCAAGGATGGAGAGCCTTATCCAACTCAGGAAGGGATCAGGGATATTCTCAAAGAGCATTTTGATTGCCTTGATAAAGACACGGAAATACCTTTTTATCTGAAAAGAGACAACCGTAATCTGGATACTTTTATCCTGCAGGTTACGGCTTGGAAACTCAAATAAACTGCCATGCAAAAAGCCGGCTGTTTATAAGCCGGCTTTTTTTATCTTTCGTATTATAATTCTCTATTCGAAATTGATCACTACGAATTTGTAGGCTTTGTTTCTGTCCTGAACGTAGAGCAGAAGTCTCTTGTTATCTGATTTGTCCAGTTTTTCTTTAGCTGCATTGAGTTCACGGTAGAAATCAGCCGGAGTGTTGACTTCCTTTTTCTCGATTTCCAGGATGATGTCACCCACGCTCAGATCGCTTTTGGAAGCGGGGCTGCCGCTGTCGATCTTGCTGATCACAACGCCCTTGTCGCTGTTGACATTCATTCTCTTGGCAAACTGGCTGTCATTGGCTTCCACAGTAATACCGCTTGCCATCGTGCTTTTCGTATCTGCTTCCTTACCGGCTGCGACTGCATCTTCAGGGAAGGGATCAAGTTTCACTTGAATTATTCTTTCCTTATTGTCCCTGATGATCTTGACCGGGATATTGATTCCGATCCTGGAAGTCGCCACTGCGATTCTGAATTTGGAGACATTGGGCACTTTTTCGCCGTTGAATTCCACAATGACGTCTCCCTTTTCCACGCCTGCCTTTTCAGCAGGACTGTCTTTTTCCACCTTGGTCACCAGAACGCCGGCAACCTCTTTCAGCTTGAGGGTTTCCATCATGTCGATGGTGATTTCCTGAGGCGTGATTCCCATGTAAGCGCGTACCACTTTTCCGGATGAGATCAGGTCGTCCACCACTCTTTTTGCCAGGTTGATGGGTATGGCAAAACCGATGCCGATGTTGCCTCCGCTGGTGCTGGTAATGGCAGCATTGACGCCGATGACTTCACCCTTGATATTGATGAGCGGTCCTCCGCTGTTGCCTGGATTGATGGCTGCGTCGGTCTGAATGTAATCCTGATATTGCGGACTGCCGGCTCCAAAATTCAGATTGGCTCTGCCGATGGCAGAGATCACGCCCACGGTGACAGTGCGGTCCAGACCTGAATCACCAAAAGGATTTCCGATGGCGATCGCCCAGTCGCCGATGTCCAGATTGCTGCTGTCGCCAAGTTTGGCGATGGTCAGTTTTTCATCTTTATTGGGTTTGATCTTGATCACGGCTATGTCTGTATTGGGATCATTGCCCACGATAGTGGCAGTGTAAGTGACCTTATCAGCAAGAGTTACGGTGATCGTGCCTTCCTTGCCCTTTTCCACCACGTGGTTATTGGTCATGATCAAAGCTTCGCCCGTGTCTTTGTTTAATTCATAGATGAAACCGCTGCCCATCGAGGTATAGGGGCGTTCTGTCTGTTGCGGCGGATTGAAAAAATACCTGAAAAAGGGATCGTCCCCAAAGGGATTCTGTGACTGGGAAACTGCGATCCTGGCTTCCACCTTGATCTGCACCACGGCTTCCCGGACGTTCTTTACAACATCAACAAACGGGCTTTTGCCATTTTCCCCCACGACCAGGGGAACTCCAAAAGCCGGTATCGCCAAGGCCAAACTTAAGACTGCGATAATGACATGTTTCCACTTCATTTCTTCATTATCTCCTTTTCAATTATGTATTTATGTAAAAGATATAAAGCAATGGAAGCTATCCCCGTTCCTCTGAACACCTCTTTGCTCATATCTGAAAACACAGATTTCACGTCAAGATTTTTTTTGGGCTGGTGCTTCCCAATGCCTAATACACTGCTCAGGATAAGATACTTCAGATTTTCTGTTCAGCCAGGCCTCCCGGAGTTCAAATTGCCCTGATTCACTGTCAGGCGAAGATTTTGTCAAAGGGCAATTCGGACTTCGTGGAAATAAAACCAGTCTGATCCTGCTTTACATAGCCCTATCTTTTTTTACGAAGTCCGAAATCCCCCATTAAGCTCAACCCATATACAACACGTTGGGGATTTTGAACTCCGGAAAACAGCATTATACTCAGCCCGTCAGGGCGTCATTGGTTAGCGCGGCATTTCTAATGCTGGGGATGAGTTACACAATAATAAGTCCGCAGGACGATACTATGTAACACGGCACGTGAGTGCCGTGCCATATGCCTCAATCTTAAACAGTCCTTTAGGACGGCACAAACAAACCTGTGAAACGTGCCGTCCTGGCAGACTCAGATTTAGTGCATGCCTTTACCCAGCATTCACAATGCTGGGTTAAAAAGTATCGTCCTATCGGACTTATATCTTATTGTCAATTTTCCGGGCACTTACGTACCGGGTTACATTTTGCTTTCCTGACGGACTAAAAACTTGGTTGAATACATCTTTGATTGTTTCAAGAATGTTATTTTAGCTTATTAAACTTTTATAAAAACCCGTGACTGATTATGTTCTGTTTTATGTATTCCACATATTCAGCGCTCCTTCCATAATCCAGGCCTGGCAATATGTGACTGTCCGCCTGCCGGGCACCTATGCCCGGGCACAGGTGCCCCGGGAGAGGCAACCAGAAGGAGGGCAGGTCTTGTTTAAGGATAAATCAATCACCAATGGATGTGAATTGATCTGTCTTTTCAAAGCTGTCATATCCTGCCTGGCAGAAGTAGAGTAGAATTATATCCATAGCAGCCTGCGGTTGGTGTGGCACAGACAATCTCTCTCAAACCAGAGAGTCATTATAACTGTGTTAAGTATATTGGCAGGATTGCCAGTGCCAGGTTGAGAGACGGTTTAAAGCATATTCAGATATCGTTACAGACGTTTCTTGTCAAGGTCAAACTGAGAATTTAGCTTGCCTATTTAGATAGTTTCCATAATTTAACGCACCATGTCAGTATCGGAAAAAAGCACAAAGAGGGAACCTGATCTGCAAACTCCCGTAAAGTACCTCAAGGGCATTGGTGAAGTGCGTTCGCGCCATCTTGCCAAACTCGGAGTGCGGACCGTTCTGGATTTGATGGAGTTTTTTCCCAGGGCTTATATTCAGAGGGCTTTGAATACGCCGATGGCGGAATTCCGGGTCGGGCAACAGGTGGCGTTCACGGCTCAGATAAGTTGGGTGGACAAGCGCATGACCAAAAAAAATCAGCCCCAGCTCAATATCGGAATTTCGGATGGCAAAAGCGGCATGGTCTGCACCTGGTTCAAGTTCTATCCGGGCCTGGAAGAACAGCTCAAACCCGGGGCCATGGCGTGGTTCAGCGGCACTGTCAGTGAATACCAGAACATGCTGCAGATCATTCATCCCGAGTTCGAGATTTTGGACGAGGACACTGAATCCGATTTCTGGAAGGAAAGACCCGCACTGCCGGTTTATCCGTTGTCCGGCAACCTGACTCAGAAGACCATCCGCAATGCCGTTCTGCAGGCCTTTTCACAGTATGCCAGGTTGATCGGGGAAAACCTGCCTGCCGAGGTGCTTGACAGACACAAGTTCAAAGAACGCAAAAACGCGCTCCAGATGATGCATTTCACCTCCAAGCCCGACACGCTGGAACCGGTCCGCAGCCGCTTTGCCTATGAGGAATTCTTCTATCAGCAGCTGATGTGGGCAAGGCACAACCGCTATCACAAAGAAGAGATCAGAGGCATCGCTTTTGCCAATAAAAAACTGCTCACCCGCAGGATGTATGACACCCTTCCTTTTCAGCTCACCAATGCCCAGAAACGCGTCCTGAAAGAGATCTTTGCCGATATGACCTCTGCCAAGCAGATGAGCAGGCTGCTGCAGGGTG
>Ga0209610_1000047_pt1 | contig 56530 bp, 51 predicted proteins | sample LakKivw275mmetaG_FD_184137 | JGI IMG/M metagenome (GOLD analysis project Ga0209610, IMG submission 184137) | Anoxic lake water microbial communities from Lake Kivu, Rwanda to study Microbial Dark Matter (Phase II) - Lake Kivu water 275m metaG... | ecosystem: Environmental > Aquatic > Freshwater...
GCCTCGGATAGCACGCCTGGAACGTCGGCATCCGAGCCGATGTGGGAATCGGAGCTGAATCTAGGCCCGGCTTTGCGTTTCCTCGACATCCTGCAGAAATACGACCATGTGCATCTGATTTTCATCTCGTCGGGCGGGACCGTCTACGGCAACCCCCGGATACTCCCGGTGGATGAAGACCAGCCATTATCGCCTCTTTCCTACCATGGGGCGGGGAAGATTGCGATGGAGGCGTTTTTGCAGGCGTATTGCCGCCAATTCGGGCGAAGCGTGACCATCTTAAGACCTTCCAACTTTTACGGCCCGGGTCAGCCCTACCGAAAAGGGTTTGGCATTGTTCGTGGCATTTTGGAGCATCTGCGGCGGGATCGACCGGTGGAAATATGGGGTGATGGTGAAAATGTACGCGATTTCCTCTACATCGAGGATTTTGTGAACGCCTGCTTTAGTCTCATGGAGATGGGTCTAAGGGACAACGCCACCGATGTCTTTAATGTGGGTTACGGTAAAGGGGTCAGCATCAACCGGCTGTGTAACCTTGTCGAATCCGTGACGGGCGGACGGATCAGAAAGGAATACCGCGCCGGACGCTTGATCGACGTTCGGTCAGTTGTCTTGGATTATTCGAAACTGAATAAGGTTACGGGCTGGAAGCCCACCACAAATCTGGAAACAGGGTTAACAAGAACGTGGGAATGGCTCAAGACGCAGCCGCTGTAACTTCAGTTGGCGCAACTGTCTGTTCAATCTGCATCGCCAACTACGATGGTGCAGCGGTGATCGGTCCCTGCCTCAAATCCATCTACGACCAGGATTTCCACTTGCCTCTCGAGATCATCATCCACGATGATGCCTCCACAGACGATTCGGTCGACTTCATCAGGGCCCATTTTCCCAATGTCCTACTAATCGTCAGCAAACACAACGTGGGTTACTGCGTCAGCAACAACCGGATGGTTTCCCTGGCACGGGGCAGATATATTCTCTTGCTGAACAATGATACGGTTCTCCACCGGGATGCAATCAGGACACTCTACAATCACGCCGTGCAGCAGCCCGGTCACGCTATCCTCGGCCTTCCTCAGTATGACATGCAAACGGGTGAGCTGATCGACCGCGGCAGCCTGTTCGACCCGTTTCTGAACCCTGTTCCGAACCGTAATCCCGGTAGAGCGGATGTCGGCATGGTCATAGGAGCGTGTCTCTGGATCCCGAAAGCGCTATGGGATGAGTTGAACGGCTTCCCGGAGTGGTTCGGGAGCCTGGCTGAAGACATGTACCTGTGCTGTCTCGCCCGATTGAGAGGATATTCCGTAAAGGTATTGCCCGAATCCGGTTACGATCACTGGATTGGAAGAAGCTTTGGAGGAGGAAAAATTGTACAGAATGCCCTCCGAACAAGCTATCAAAGACGCGCGCTGAGTGAGCGAAATAAAAGTTATACATTTTTCATCAGCTGGCCATCAATTCTTGTCTATCCGTGTTTTGCGATACACCTGATCTTTCTTTGCCTGGAAGGTCTTCTTCTCTCTGCCATCAAGGGTGACCGGAGAATCCTGAGGAACATTTACCTTCCCTGCTTGGCATCGCTCTGGAAGGGTAAACATCGTTTACTGAATGAGCGGGGAAAGGCCCAGGCTTCCCGGGCGATCGGCATTATTCGCTTTTTTTCTGTATTTACATGGGTACCCTATAAAATGAAGATGCTTATGCGCTTCGGCTTGCCGGAGATCCGATCCTGAATACTCTTCTTGTTCAATGTTGAGCCCCCTCCCGCCATTGCTTTTCGCACCAGAATGAAAAAGCCAGTTGGACCATCACGGCCAGCCCCGCATAGGCAACAAGCATAGACCACACAGCGCCGTTAACACCGAATCGAGGGATCAGAAAATAGTTTAGCAGGATATTCAGAAGAGCCGTTCCAAGGGTGAGGATCGTCGTCGACAGAAAGAACCCGCGGCCGATCCACTGATTGGTCATGAGTTGAGCCAGAGACATACCCAGCAGGACAGGGAGAAGAAGACGAAATAGATCGACGGATTGAATAAACTTTTCCCCAGCCAAGAGTACGATGGCGGGCGCTGCGAAGTATGCTACTGCGGATATAACTGTCAGAAAAGCCATGACCCGGATCACGACCTTTTTCTGTTCCGGCCAAATTCCATTGGGTCCCGCCGCGGCCATCCTGCTGTAAAGGACCAGAGTGGCGGACTGGGGAATGATGAGCAGAACAGAGGCGGTCTGGAAGGCAAGCGCGTACCAGCCGACCTCCTCTTGTGTGGCCAGATAGCTCAGCATGAGGATGGTGGACTGGGCGAGGAGAAAGGACCCGATTGTATTGAGGTGCAGCCTGGCGGAACCTCCGAGCAGGGCCTTTGCCTCGAACGCGCTGAAAAAGGGCCTCGAAGGTGTCATTGAAAAAAGCGCGAAGAGGAAAATCGTTGCAATGATAGCCTCACCGGAAACGTGAGCAATGATGGCTCCGATCAGATTCATGTCCATCAAGACCAGCAGGATGAACAGGGCCGCAAGGCCGGGCATATTATCTGTGGACTGGCGGGATCGTAGGTATCAAGATGAGGTGGAAACTCTCCCTTTGCATGGTTCGGCTATTCTATTTCTCAACGTGTTACTTTTATTTCAGTCCGTTCGTGCGATTCTGGTAGGTTTGCAGGGCGTTCACTGATTGCTCCCGACGGATCGAATCTATAATCTCCCTGCCTAATATATTCACTGATATCAATCCATTTAAAAGGTAGTTGAGTGTGATCAGAAAGCGCTCGATCAGGGCAGCTGCAGTTGCAGGGGCAAGTGGTACACCTAAGAAAACCAAAAGGGAAACAAGGCTGACGTCCCTGACGCCCAACCCCATGGGGACGGCCGAGATGATTCCAACCAGGTAGGAGCAAATAATCACTGCGAGAAGTGGACCCGGGCTTATTGAATAACCGACAGAAAGAAGAATCAATTCAAATCTTACCATGGCTAACAAGTATAAAAAAAGAAATACGAGGATATAGTACAAACAAAATCCCCAGTTTGCTTTTGATATCTGCTCCAACGCCCTTCTTATGTGCAGAAGGATCTTCGATTTCCTTTCTGAGAAGGGCCCTTTAATAGCCGAGACCAGAAAGATACAAATAAGTAGCAGCCCGATTACAAAAAGAGAAATGGCTGCCTTATATCCCTGCAAATGCAATTTGTTTTCAAATGCCGGCATGAGCCATATATAGCTTGCTACAAGTCCCGTTGCGATTGTCAGACCATAACCAAGGAACGTTTCCATGGCCAAGGCGGTTACCGATGATGAGTAAGGCAGGTTGATCATCTTTTTCTGCATGACTACTCGAATGGGATATGCAGCGGGAAAGGGTACGAATGAATTTGCTGATACCGCAAACATATTGATCCACAACATCGGAACATAGGGGGCACGGATATTTAAGCCTCTGAGAGCCAGCATGGATGAAATGGGCGATAAAAGTTGCTGAATGATCATGATGACAACTGAAACCGGCAAAAGCCAAGGCCTCAGAATATGTTGATTCTGCTCTTCTGTCGTGTGGTAGAGGTGGAACATCATGACGGCTGCTATGAACAGCAGGGTCCCTGTGAGGATCCATCGTATTTTCGGACTTTTTAACAGATCGAACGTTCTCATTGTAGTTTTCGCCTCAGACATTCTTGACGCAGAGCAAGGCAAATGATTTTGATGGATGATTCTCGGTGTAAAATTGACTCAGTCTGGAAATCAAAAACCAGAATATTTTGGGTCGATGAGCGATTTCTCCATGTCTTCCTCTCAGGGACTTCCAGCCGCTGATTCCGGTGATTTTAAATCCCAGGTCAAGCATTTCGTTATAGGACCAGCCGGACAGATGTCGTTGCCAGACATTATGGTTTAAATCGTCCTGCGGTACATAGCCATTTGGTGTGAATATGACTATTTTTTTCCTGGCTATTTTCTCCATACTATCTATGAGCCTTAGACCGTCGACGCGGTGCAAATGCTCGATGAGGTCCAGGGCAATCACAACGTCAAAAGATTTTGGAGGGAAAACGTCTGCGACAAAGCAGATATCGATCTGTCTATAAGCCTTGTGAATACCGGCTTTTTGACTGGAGAGGATCGCTTCTTCGAAGATATCCACACCGACGCTGTGAGGGATCTTGGCGGAAAACCTCGATATGGGTGATCGCGGACCGCAGCCCAGGTCGAGGAGGGAGTCACAAGTCGGCAAAACTTCCTTCTCCAGGTGACGAATAAGTTGGCCTCTTCCGAACAAAGTCGATTCGAGTATCGTCTTATTCAAGTTTTGAAACGACCCCATAGGCATCCGATCGTATGCTCGGATGTTAGCCTCGCCCTAATATTTATTCAGCCTGGGGAGGCCGCACATATAGAGCATTTTCTGCGAAAAAATACGAAAAATGGAGAAACACTCCCGCTGGCCGGTTTTGCTTTTTGCTTGTTCGCACCTCCCAGCCTTGGATGTAGGGTCCACGCAACCCGAACGGTTCGAGAAGGTCCCAGGTGATACCGCGTGCTGACCCGTGTCGATGAAGTTGAAGCGAATGCCACGGCGATCCAGTTCCTGCATGATGGGGGCCATCTTGATGAACTGGGCCTTCGTGCCGATCATGATGTGGATCATAAGGAGCGTTTCCCCGTTCGAAAGCCCTTTTCTCAGTCCTCCGGGGGCACGGAGCCCCGACCCTCGCTGCGGTCGAACCGGAGCTGGGCCACCTGTTCGGAGACGAGGCCGACCATGAAGACCACGACAGCCATTGTCATCAGCATGGCGGAGGTAGGACCGTAGCGTCCGCCATAGACGAAGATTTTCACCAGACCCCAGACGAATCCCGTGAGGAACATGGCGACACTGACGGGGATGAAAATCCTCAAGGGTGAAAAGAGGGTGGCGATCTTTACGATGATCAGAAAAAACCTCGCACCATCCCGGAGGAGCTTGATCTTGCTCTTTCCTTTTCGCCTTGTTGTCCGGATGGGGACATAGGTGAGACTGTGGCCTGCGCGGACGATGGCAAGCGTGATCGTCGTGGGGTAGGAAAAGGTGTTCGGAAGCAGGTACAGGAAGCAACGTGCGATGTCGGCCTTGATTGCCCGGAAGCCCGAGGTCAGGTCTTCGATTTTCAATTTGCAGATGTAGCTGGCGAAAAGGTTGTAAATCTTGTTAGCCGCATCCCGGTGAAGGCTCGTTTCCGAATCGTTGGAGCGTGCACCGACGGCCATGTCGTAAGTCCCCAGCTTTTCGAGGAGCCGCGGGATGTCCTCGGGGTTGTGCTGCCCGTCGGCGTCGAGGATCACGAGGTCCCTTCCCCTGGCATTTCGAATGCCCGTTTTGACGGCGGCGCCGTTTCCGATATTGTAGGGATGCGAGATGACGGAGGCCCCTGCCGCCCTGGCTGCCTCGGCGGTCCCGTCCGCAGACCCGTCGTCCACAACGATGATTTCATAAAGGAGGCCGAGGGTCTTCATGACCTCGTGGATCCCGGCAGCAACCGAGGCGATCCCCTCTTTTTCATTGTAAGCGGGTATGATGACGCTGATTTCAGGTTTCATCGTTTTCTTAAGGCCCATTCCGTCGAATCGGAGCTCCATTTTTCCGGGCGGTTCCCCCGCCCGCCGGTTTTCGGGTCCCGGCGCAGTCACCGGCTGAAATAACGCCAAGGCGCACTAATATGGCGTATTTTCTTGTAATATTCAACTAATATGCCAGAGCCGGGGGGTCATGTATAATGATGCCGTTTAAAAATCAAGTGAAAAAGCCCGCAGGAACAAGGGGTTCCGCATGGGTGGGGTGTACGGGGTAACGGGGATCCCCGGTAGCTAGGGCAAGAGGATCTGGTATCATATTTGCTCGCTTTTCTATTAAGAAAAGTTGTAGCTTTTTCGATATATTATATAATATCAGCGATGTGATGCACGCCCCCTGGTCGGAGCCTTGAATAAGGTTTATCATCTCTCCCTGTCCTGGTCGAATTAGAAGGCCTTATTCGCCATCTTTTGTGACTTTTTTATCCTTAGAGTTGTATATGAGTCAGGACAAGGATCAAGACATCATCGAGCGCGTTCTCGGAGGGGAACGGGATGCTTATGGCACATTGGTAGATCGATACAAGGGGCCGATATTCAACCTGGCCTACCGGATGACGGGAAGCAGCCAGGATGCCGATGACCTGACCCAGGACACATTTATCCGGGCATACGCCGCCCTCAGGAGTTTCAAAAAGGGGAGCAAGTTCTTCACGTGGCTGTACACGATATCGCTGAACCTGGTCAGAAACCACCTGAAGAAAGGGATTCCCCTTCAGACTCTGGATAGCTACTGTCAGGTCCCGTCCCGGGAGGAGGCTTACAACCCCGAAGGATGCGCGATCCGTCAGGATGATGTGAGGGCCCTGAACGCGTCGCTTTACAGGCTTCCGGAGATTTTGAGAGAGGCCGTCGTTCTGAGGTTTTATCAGGGGCTTTCATTCGAGGATATTGCGGAGGCATCCGGGGGGTCCCTGAGCAGCGCCAAGATGAACGTTTACCGGGGGCTCGAGCAATTGCGGGTCCTCATGCGGGAAGAGCGGCCGGATCAAAAGACAGGATGATGAAATGACGGAAAAAGATATTGAAAAATTGATCGAAAAGTCCCTGCTCGGGGAGCTGACCTTGGAAGAGGAAGAGAGCCTCTCACGAACGCTTGTCGATAAACCGGATCTTCTCAAGAAATGGGAGGATCTCAAATCCATTGCCTGCCTGGCCGCCGAGGCGAAGGCCGTCGAGCCGCCGGCCGATCTCACAGCGCGGGTCCTCTCCCGTCTTTCCGAAGCACCCCGGAGCCGCCTGGCTGCGGTGCGGGAATTCCTCTTCAGACCCCGGACGGCGAATATCGATCTGGTAAAGGCCTTCTCCGGCAACGTAAGCCGCCCCGAATGTTCCTTCTACTACCTCATGGGCGGGCTCTATTACCTCGTCATCAGCCTGATCCTGATGATCGGGCTCAACAAACTCGACCCGCGCTGGGCCGCCGTGACCTGGATCAAGCTCCAGCCCTGCATCTCTCTCATAACGGCCCTCTGGCTCGGCGCCATGGGGGTGGCCCTCCTGAGAAACGGCCAGACCGCCATACGGGTCGCTTATTCGGGATCGCTGGCCCTCATCGGGTTTTTCGTCTTGAATGGAATCGTGATCCATTTAACGGCCGAATTCCCCATCGCCCTTGTGTTCCTTTTTGCTCTCGTCGGCACGGGGATTATCGGCGGGTTATTTCTCCTCAGAATCGTTTACAACTACAGGAAGTGCTATGCAGCGACTTAGGATCAGAAAAAGGATATGCGGAATCAGAAGCTCAGGCGGCTTCACCCTGATAGAGGTGATCATGGTCCTTTTCATCATCGGCGTCATCACGGCCGTTGCGACCTCCGTCATTTTTTACCGGCAGGACACCGTCGATCTGAAGCCGCAGGTGGAGATCTTCAAAGGGCATCTCCGATATGCACAGGCCGCGGCGATGAACAGCAGCAACAATACCTGGGGGATACACATCATCGATGGAAGCACCTACTGCCTGTTCAGGAACGGCAACACGAATGATCGGTTTATCCTGCCGGGCGAGAAATTCGATACCTATACTCTCCCCGCAGGAATGACCATTGATCCTGCAGGGGGGATCATCGCTTTTGATCAATGGGGTGCTCCTTCTGAGAATCAGTCGGGGACGCCGGATGCGGAAACGGACATTGTTCTGAACATGTTGAAGGGGGCGGATAGTAAGGTCATTACGATCACAAGAAAAACGGGGTTCATACGATGAAGACGTTATTTTTCAAAATAAATAACAGGAAGGGATTCACCCTCATCGAAGTCATCGTGACCCTCATCGTGGCAGCCGTTATGGGTGCCCTGCTCGTGCAGTTTCTCGGCACGAGTTTTCTCCGGAGCGCCGACCCCGTGATCAGGGTAAAGGAAATCTCCTCCCTCCGCCAGGTCATGGACAATATGACATCGAACTACAAGTACCTGGCGGCGACGGATGCGAATTTTTTATCAACCTTCAGAACAAGGGTCCAGACGCCCAATTACTACGGGAGCGGGTACACGGTCCCGGCGGCGCAATACGTCTATTTCGACGGGTCCAACAATGAAGTCGTTGACGGCGGAACCGGAGGCTTCAGGGTGCTCAAGGTAACCATTGCGAGGAACGACCAGAGACTGACAGCCCTTTTCACCAAATAAGCGGGCGAAATTGAGGAGTGATCCATGAAAAAACAAAGCGGCTTCACACTGCTTGAGATCATGCTTTCCCTTATGATTGTGGGGGTCATGGCCTCCGTGGCAGGTTCGGCTATCGTTGCCGGGGTCAACGGCTACCTGGCCGCGAAGGAAAATCAGGGACTCGCCCAAAAATCCCAGCTCGCCATGCTTCGACTGGGTCGCGAATTAACGGAGTTCTTCAATATCCCGAGTCCGGTGGGAAGCAACGCCACGTCATACTCCATCGTCATCGAGGGTCACCCCGACGCTTCCGGCGTCAATACGAAGATCATTGCCATCGGTTTGGACGGCAATGAGATCAAGGTCAGGGAAGGTGACTCCAACTTCGCATCGGGGGACGTACTGATCGATGGCGTCAACAGCTTTACCCTGACCTATTACAGGGGAGGAGCGGCCTGGGTGCCCGGCACGGACAGTCTCCAGCTTTTGTCGGCGATCCGGGTAGAGCTTGTCCTGAACCGTCCCGACGGTACAACGCAGTCTTTTTCCACGCAGGTCCATCCGCGCAACATCAACAGCCTCGGTGGACAATCCTCACCTGTAGAACCTCCCGGTCAGGCGAACTACGCGTCGTGCTTCGTCGCCACGGCCGCTTACGGCCGGGCTGATCATCCCATGGTTCTATACTTAAGGGAATTCAGGGATCGTTACCTCCTGACCTGGTGCGGCGGAAAGGCCCTCGTTCAAACCTATTACAGCGTAGGTCCCGCCCTGGCCTCCCTCATTGAAGGAAGGCCCTGGGCCTGCGGGCTTGCGCAGTTTTTCCTTCTTCCCTTTGTGGTCTTTGCTGTCTTCGCGCTTTACTTCCCGCCGGGAATACCGATCGCCCTGTTTGTTTTGTGGGTTTTGTACAGGAAATGTCGTCATCATGCGTTTTGCATTAAAGGAGTTCCAACCATGCTGAGAAATCAGAAGGGCACCGTCCTCGTGGCTGTTATCATAACGATGGTCGTCTTCGCTTTCCTCGGAGCGATGATGCTCTCTTTTTTCACCACTTCGACCATGACACAAGTCATCGGAAATCAGGCCGTCAGGGCCTATTACCTGGCCGAGTCGGGATACAGATATGCGGCAAGCGCTTACATGAATGCCTCCGACGAAGATGCGCGGGAGGCGGCCCTGGAGAACCTGAATAGCAGGACCTACACTCTGGCTTCAGAGGGCCAATTCAGGCTGGACGTCTATCCTTACTGGTACGAGACAACAGCGGACTCCACCGACACCACAGTCCAGGCCAAGGTTTTCGGAACTCTTCCATTTAACGACCCCAACCAGTACGCCAATGCCGATATCCGGATCAGAATACCCCCAGCTTCGCTTGGTCAACCACCTACCTTTAGATGGGATCGAATAGTAAACATACAGACGCTGAACTCGCCCAACATTACATTCATCAGAGCCGGTACGACGACGGTCCCCGCCGGCTCAACGATCTATCCCGTTGCCATCAGTACCAGTCTCGGTACCCCGATTAGCCAAGGCGGATCCATCACACTGGACGGCGGCAGAAGTGGTTTTAACTTGTTCCCGGTTCGAAACGGGATGTTCACGGTGAAAGACTCTTCAACTAACCGGGAGCGAGCCCTGGCCTACTCTATGCTCGTGGGCAATACACTGACGGGCATCAGTGACCCCAATGCGGCGACGATGGCACCTCTGACCATCTCGGCTAGCAATCCGGAGATTGTTCTAGGCAAAGGGCTCAGGCTTCGATCGACCGGCATCCTTATGGCGGGTGTTGCCCTGGAGACAAGGCGCGAGATCAATTACATATTGCCCATAGGTTATCTGGCGAGGACAACCCAAGATCCTACCGAATACCAGGCAAACTGGAACAACCTTAACACCGACTGGTTCACGGGTGTGCACACAAGCCACATCGGCACACAGGAGATGGCCGCCAACGTGGATGGGGGAGGCCCGGCACTTCATTTCACAGCGGCTTACACGGACCCGAGCGGGCTCAATGTCGATTCGGGAGGGTGCGGAAGCGGTGTTCCCGCCCCGTCCATAGCGGAAAACACCATCGGATTTAACTGGTCGGGCGCCGGCGTGCGGCTGGACCAGGAATGGGCAAGGGCCGGCCATTTCCTCAGTTACGATGTGCAGACGAAGATGTACATCGGACTGGATAACTACGACACGTACGCGAACGGCCTTCTCTTCAGGATGGACAGGCAGGCAAACTGCTACGGCCTCAGCTATCACCACAGGGACACCCTCAGCGGCATTGCGGGGTGTGATACGCAACCCGATAACATAAACTGCTCTGCCTACCGATACACCCCCGGCCTCTCGCTCTGGAGGAAGACCTACCCTGATCAAGAAGATTTCGGCCCCGACAAGGTGGTGGATGTCCACGGCTCATACACGGATGCGCCAAAGTACTGCACCGTTGTCAGCGGTTCTTATCCCTTGAATCCCGATGATCTGTCCATTCCGTCGAGGGCCATTATCAGCACTCTCTGGCTTACAAACGGCGCTCGCGTTCAGTTCCAGACCACGGGAACGCTGCCCGCACCTCTCCAAACGGGGCAAAATTATTTTGTCCGCAAGGTTTCGGTAAGCGGAGTCTATTACTACTACCTCTTCGACACGGTGTCCCATGCCCAAAAGACTTATATCGATGGGATCAGCTGCTGGACGGGCCTCATACAGATATCTGACGCGGGTTCAGGTACCCACACCATCCTCGCCCAGAAACCCATCTGGACGCAGCTGGCATCCAAGGAGACGAGGGAGGGGTGGGTGAGCGGCAGCTATCAGCGGGATTACCTGCACCTTTCCCCGAAAACAAGCTCTATCGATGACAGGATGAGAAAATGGATCACCGTTCTGGTCAGAGTCAAGGAAGCGCCGTCCATCACCTTTACAAATGGTGGAGGTGCAGGCTCATATCGGATCAAGGTCGGCGACATCGTCTACCAGGGAACGTGGGCTTCACCCACGGCGATCGCCAAGGTAAGCCGTGAGCCCGTATTTACCTACGCAGGGTCGAACAAGATATGGAACGGCACGGCACAGGGGGCTCTCATACTGGATGTGATCCCGGGTAGGTCGTACACGTTCTCCGCAGGAAATCTGTATGTAGAAAGTGCTGGAGACAGTACGCCAATAGCTACCGTATCGGCGTTCAGGCCCAAGGATAACTGGGTACAGGTCTTCGTGGCAGACCCCGACGATCAGACGCAGAGCCCGTTTCTGAAATCACCCAACACGACGCCCTGGGACCCCAACGGCGTCAACTGGGAATGCAACCGCAAACCCGTCACGCGTGGTTCGATATACTGGCCTCCCGATGATGTGTTGAGCGGTGGCAATACGACGATCAACGCAAGTAACGACTATTTTACCCTTGTCAGAATGTACATAAGCGACTCGTCTACCGTTACTGGATTCTATGCCGAGACGAACAATGCCACCAGCCAGCCCGATATACTTCGTATCCGTGAGACGAGTGCGCCCTTCATCACGCCGGATTCAGGGACCTTCCCGACGGACAGGCCGGAGGTCGGACTGCATGCATACGGACCCGTGATCTCCTCGACCTACTTCGACAATTTTGCCATTCGCTTCGGCGAAAGTGTTACGCCGGCAACACCGGGGTTCCTCCAGCCCATCCAGTATTAGCTCTCCCCGGTTGTAAACGAAAGGGGCGTCTCTCACTACACGGAGAGACGCCCCTTTTTTTGTTTCAGGCGGCGTGGGATTTCACACTCGCCCGGAAGAAGCTCTTGAGAAAGTAAACGGGAGAAGCCTTCCCCGGGGGCTCAGGTTTTCTGCCGGCCGAAGTTGCTGATCTGCGCGATGAGCTCGTCGACGGTGGCCTTCTCGTCGATGATCAACTGAGGCCCTGAACTCTCGACGCCGTCCGTGGCCTGACTAAAATCCCTTCCGCCCTCGGTGTAAAGCTGATCGCTCTTCGCAAGGCCGTTTCCGTTGTCCGGCTGATTGCGGTAAAACTTCTCGGCGCCGTTTCCGTTACCCGGGTGGAAGGCCGAGCCGGGCTGGACCTGCTTCTGCAGGGCAGCCGTGCCGGCGTCCGCACCATGATAGGGATCTGCCGTCCTCTGGGACAGACCATCCCCGTCGACGAGGGGTGAGTGGTAGACGAGATCCTGGACTGATTCCGGTGAGGGCCGGAAGTTTTCAGACGGCGGGACGAAGGATGGACGCGTAAGCAAGTATTCCTTGAGGTAACGGTCCATTGTGAACATCCCTTCGCTCTTTCCCATCTGGATGATGCTCTCGATCTGGGGGATCTTGTTTTCGCGGATGATCCCCTTGACGGACTGGGTTCCCCGGGCAATGGAAAGGACGGGCACCCTGAACCCGACCTTTTCCATGTAGGCGAGTTGCTGTATCAGGACCCAGTGAAGGGTGGAGGCCACCTGGTAGCGGATTTCCTCCTGTGCCTCAATGGGGAAGGAATTGCAGAGCCTGTAGAGGGCATCCTCGGCATTCGAGGCGTGAATGGACGCGATGACGAGGTGGCCCGATTCGGCGGCGTTCAGCGTCAGGCGCATCACCGGGGGTTCCCTGAGCTCGCCGACGACGATGACGTCCGGCGCCTCGCGAAGGACGTCGAGCAGTCCCTGCTCAAAGGTGGGCATATGGGTCCCGAGCTCGCGCTGCTCGATGAAGGATTTCTTTGATGTGAAACGGTATTCGATCGGGTCCTCGAGGGTCACGATGTGGGCCGCCCGGGCGCGGTTGATTTCGTCGATGATGGCGGCAATCGTCGTTGATTTGCCGGAGCCGGTGGCGCCGCAGACGAGGACGAGACCGGCCTTGACCTCCGCAATCTGCTGGAGGGAGGGATGAAGGTTCAGTTTCTCGACAGAGGGCACCGTGCCGGGAAGCAGTCGGATGGCGAGGCTCAGACCCCGCGTCGTGCTGAAGACGTTCACCCGGATCCTGACCTGGTGTATGCTCATGGCAAGGTCCACCGAAAGGCGGTTTTTCAGCATCTGGAGCTGACGCGGCGTCAATATTTTCTTCACCAGGCCATCGACTTCCCCGTGGTTCCACCGTCCGGCCTTGTCAAACTGGACCTGGCCGTTTTTGCGGAACACCATGGGATGGCCCCCCGTGATGTGGACATCGGAGTACTCATCACGCACAGCTGCCTCTATGACTTTGCTGAACTTGTTCATGGCTACCCTCCTCCTAAAGGGCAAAAGCCGGTGAAAGGATGTAAAAACTAAATTGTTCCCTCTCTTTTTATCGGCAGGAAATGAAAAGACCTTAATAATTCGAGCATTTTTCATGCCAGGCATTTTTTTCGCCCGAAATAAAAAGCCCGTGTTTTTCAGGTATTAGAATTTTTATTCCGGATAGGGCGTTTCTTGAAATAGAAGTCCCTGCAGGAAGTTTGACAGTTTTACGGTTTTTCTTCTTAAAAATGTGAAAATCGAGAGGTGTCCAAAGTAGTCAGGGGGGTGGCAGAAGTACTGGATGAATTATAACCCTTTGATTCAAGATGTGATTTATTCTTTGAACTTCTTGGAGTTCTTGATCTGGGCGATCAGCTCGTCGACTGTCGCTTTTTCGTCAAAACTGTGGACGTGCTCTTCGGGACCGAAATCAGCCTGCTGTCCGGGAACGGCTGCTGGCTTCACTTCCTGGACGGATGCCGGCCTCCTCGGCCTCAGAATGCTTGCGTCCGGGTCAACGAGGGGCGAAGTGTAGATGATATCCTGGCTGATCTCCGGTGAGGGCTTGAAGTTCTCTGACGGCGGCACGAAATTTTTCTTGCTACCGATGAATTCCCGCAGGTATCGTTCCATGGTGAACATGCCGTCGGCCTTGCCCATCTGAATGGCGCTTTCGATCTGGGGGATCTTGTTTTCCCGGATCAATCCCTTGACGGCCTGGGTGCCGCGGACGACGGAGAGGACGGGGAGCCGAAAGCCGATGTCTTCCCGGAAAGAGAGCTGCTGTATGAGGATCCACTGCAGGGTCGAGGCAAGCTGGAAGCGAATCTCCTCCTGCGCTTCGATGGGGAAGGAATTGCAGAGCCGGTAGAGGGCATCTTCGGCGTTTGTGGCGTGGAGGGAGGCGATGACCAGGTGACCCGATTCGGCGGCATTCAATGTCAGGCGCATGACCTCCGGTTCCCTGAGCTCGCCGACGACGATGACATCCGGGTTCTCCCTCAGGACGTCGAGGAGCCCCTTTTCGAAGGTGGGGACATGCGTCCCCAGCTCCCGCTGCTCGATGAAGGACTTCTTCGAGAGATAACGGTATTCAATGGGGTCCTCCAGGGTCACGATGTGGGCTGCCCGGCTGCGGTTGATCTCGTCGACGACCGCCGCAATCGTTGTTGACTTGCCTGAACCGGTGGCCCCGCACATGAGGACCAGACCGGCCTTCACTCCGGCTATCTGTTCCACGGAGGGGTGGAGGTTGAGCTTGTCGACCGTGGGAATCGTTCCTGGCAGGAGCCGGATGGCGAGGCTCAAGCCCCGGGTGGTGTTGAATACATTCAGTCGGAGCCTCACGCCGTAAACACTGAGGGCCAGATCCGACGACCACTCTCTGGCCAGCTCCCTGAGCTGATTGGGCGTGAGGAGCTTCCGCACGAGGCCATCGACTTCCTGCGGCGTCCACCGCACGGAATCCTCGGCCTGGATACGTCCGTTTTTACGGTAAACCATCGGGTGTCCGCCCGTGATGTGGACATCGGAAAATCCTTCGCGGACAGCGGCGGCTATGATGGCGGTAAATTTTCTCATCTATCATCCCCCGGGTTCTCCCACGGCTGGCTCCTGACCCTATCAGGTTCAGGCCATGCCGCGATTCGTGAGCCCGTGACGGATCATGAATGACCCTTCGTCTGTGTAGCTTTTTTAGAGCGTTATTATTAGTCCAGGTGGTTGCAGGATTACAAGTCTTTTTTTCTTCCCCAAAGGGTGATCAAGGGATCATCTTCGTAACCTGGCATCAGAGCCATTCCCGGGACCTCAAAACAATGGTGTTTGTCCGGGTCAAGCACACCGCTACTTCAAACGCGGGTCGACTCCCTCGAATCCGCATTCCGGTGCATAGCACGTCACGTTCCTGAATTCGCACTTGTGCTGGCAGGAGGGACATTTTTCAGGAAGTTCATTCGCCCTGAAGGTATATCCGCAATTTTCACACTTCCAGAAGGTCTCCGGAAGGTCGTTTTTTGGTTCAGACATTTTGTTCCCTTTCCCGAAGCATCTGGAGGCCTGCTCCGTTTTTCGTATTCTGAGCGGTGGGTTCTATCTCGGTCCATGGACTCGTTGGAAAAAGCCACGGCACTTTGATTTTAATGACTCTTTTTATTATCGGGCGAGATAACCGCCGTCGTTCGCCACGACCTGACCGGTCATGTAGGCCGATGCATCGGAAGCGAGAAAAACGGCAAGCCCCTTCATGTCGTCGACGTCCCCGATCCTCCTCATCGGGATCAGGTTGAGCATCTGTTCGTGCTGCTCCTTGAATTCGGGCTTCTCGATGTAGGCCATCATGTCGGTCCGGAAATACCCGGGCGCAATCGCGTTGACCCTGATGTTGTAAGGGGCCAGTTTCACGGCCAGATTCATCGTCAGCAGGTTGATGGCCCCCTTCGTGGAGTTGTACGGCACCGCCGGATGGACTTTTTCGTCCGATCCCCTGAAGGCCATGATCGAGGAGATGTTGATGATATTCCCCCCGCCCTGCTTCTTCATGACACGGGCGACTTTCTGGGTCAGGATCCACACGCCCCTCACGTTTACGTTGAAGAGTTGATCCCACCGTTCGAGGGGGAATTCAAGCGTCGGCGCCCCCCAGGTGGCGCCGGCGTTGTTGACGAGAATGTCGATGCATGAAAATTTTTCAACGACGGTGTTGACGAGCCTTTCGATGTCCTCCTCTTTTGCCACATCGCAGGCCACCGGAAGGACGCGCACACCGAAATTTTTCCGTATCTCTTCGGCCGTTGTCTCGAGATTTTTCATCTTTCTCGAGGCGATGACCAGATCCGCCCCTGCCTCGGCAAGGCCGGTTGCGATGAATCGGCCGATCCCCCTTCCGCCGCCCGTGATCAGAGCAACTTTCCCATTCAGTTTAAAGAGATCCTGCAGCTTCATTTCATTCCTCCTTTTATGATTCCCGGGCCCGCGGCTGCCCCGCCGCCTCCCGCAACGAATCCGGTCAAGCTGCCGCGTTCCTCACCGATAGCCGTGACCCTCTTCCCACTTCCTGGCCTTATCATAGTCGCGGTAGCATCGCTCCATCCGCTTGAAGCGCAGCGTGTGCATCCTCCGCCTCCCCTCGACGATCTCAATTCCCAGGTAGTCATGGAGCATTTCGTGATACACAACATTTTCGATGACGTAAAGGGGGATTTTCTTACGGTCTAGGCAGGGGTTGATCCGGATGATGCGGGTCCTCTCATCGTAAGAGCCCAGGGTCCTCTGCCGAATGCCCCGTTTTCTCGAGTTCCTACCCCAGGTAATAATGGCGTTGACGCGGTTTTCGAAATACTGCCGGTTGATGTCCGCGTATATTTTATCCAGTTCGTAGAACCTGCCCTTCGTGCAGACCTTCCTTGCGCTGCGGTCGCCCTGCAGAAGGTCCGCCCTCTTCCGGCGTATGAATTCCCGGATGAGGGGGAAGCGGTTTCTGTCTTTCCTGATCCCTTCCGCCACCTCGCTGAAAATCGCCTCGTCGGCGCCAAGGAGGATACGGTGCAGCCGGATGCGAAAGTCCCCCTGCGGTGTTTCACGCCAGGAAACAATCGAGGGAGAGTCCTCTATGAGCGTCAGATAGACGGTCTTTCCCGTGATGATCTCGAGATAGCGCCTGATGTCTTCCGGGCCGTATAAAAGGGGCAGGGTTACGGCAAGGGCCTTCATAGATAATTTTATATCGCTTTTATCCATCGAGATCAATCGGGATCCGGTGACGCCGCCTTCGATGGGGAGACGGCGGACCCCTGATATTTCAGATTGAAAAGATTTTCGGAAGATCTTACAAGTTTACGGGTTGCTACCCAAATCTTGTTTCTTTTCCTCAGAGATTGAGCGGGATTCTGGATAGCGAAATTAGACGTATTTTTGGTCACCGCCCTTCGCGAAGCGAAACGCCCGCAGCGCAAACTGTCTGAGCCCCTTAGGGCGAGTTTTTGCGTCTGCAGTGGAGCGAGCGTTAGAGCGGTCAGAAACCGTCTATTCGCAGGAAGAATCCTGCCCAAGGGTTTGGGCAACGGCCCGTTTACTCCTGACCAATTGCGATGGAGGTCCTGATCATGTTACACCCCCTGGCGGGGAAGCCGGCTCCGCCGGACAGGCTGGTCGATGTGCCGAAGCTGGTGAGCACCTATTACACGCTCCATCCCGATGCGACGGATCCTCTTGAGCAGGTGGCCTTCGGGACCTCGGGGCACAGGGGATCTTCTTTTTCAAAAAGCTTCAACGAGGATCACATCCTGGCTATTACCCGGGCCGTCTGTGAATTTCGGTCCTCCAGGGGCGTTACGGGACCGCTTTTTCTGGGAATAGACACCCATGCCCTCTCGGAGCCCAGCTTCAAGACGGCCCTGGAGGTCCTGGCGGCGCGTGGCGTGGATGTCATTATACAGAAAGGACGCGGCTACACGCCGACGCCGGTGATCTCTCACGCCATCGTCACTTACAACCGGGGCAGGGAATCGGGATGGGCCGACGGCATCGTGATTACACCCTCTCATAACCCCCCGGAGGACGGCGGATTCAAGTATAACACCCCTCATGGCGGGCCGGCCGATGTGGACGTCACCCGGTGGGTGCAGGCGAGAGCCAACGATCTCATCAGGCAGGGGCTGAAAGATCTAAAACGGATTTCCTTCGAGAAAGCCGTCCGGGCGGGCACCACCCACGAATACGACTACGTCAAACCCTTCGTGGAAGATCTGCAAAACGTCGTTGAAACCACCGTCATCCGGGAGTCGGGCATCCGGATTGGCGCGGACCCCATGGGCGGGGCGTCCGTTGCCTTCTGGGATTCCATTGCGGAGCGATACGGGTTTAAAATCGATGTCGTCAACAGGGTAGTCGATCCGACTTTCTCTTTCATGACCCTGGACCATGACGGCAAGATCCGGACGGACTGCTCCTCGCCCTACGCTATGGCGGGGCTCATCGCCTTGAAAGACCGTTACGACATCGCCTTCGGCAACGACGCCGACTGTGATCGCCATGGCATCGTGACCCGGGGCACGGGGCTCATGAACCCCAATCACTATCTCGCCGTTTCCATCTGGTACCTCTTCCGGAACCGGCGGGGATGGCGGAAGGATGCCGTCATCGGGAAGACGATCGTTTCGAGCGGCATGATCGACCGTGTGGCAAGGCATCTGGGCAGGAGGCTCTTCGAAGTGCCCGTCGGTTTCAAATGGTTCGTTCAGGGTTTGATGGAAGGAAGCTGTGCTTTCGGCGGTGAGGAAAGTGCCGGGGCAGCCTTTTTGCGCAAGGACGGCACGGTCTGGACCACGGACAAGGACGGCATCATCATGGATCTTCTGTCGGCGGAGATCACCGCCGGAACAGGACGGGACCCCGCCGAGCACTACAAGAATCTGACGGGGATGTTCGGCGCTCCCCTGTATGAACGGGTGGACCTGCCTGCCTCGCCGGGGCAAAAAATGGCCGTCGAGAAACTCTCACCCGATGACCTGTCGGTCGATGAAATAGCCGGGGAGGAAATCCTCGCCAGACTGACAAGGGCACCGGCGAATAACGCCTCCATCGGCGGACTGAAGGTTGTCACCGAAAACGGATGGTTTGCCGTGCGGCCCTCCGGCACGGAAAACGTCCTCAAGGTCTACACGGAAAGCTTCAGAGACAGGGCGCACCTCGAAAAGATCCAGGATGATGCTCGGCACATAATTGAAGAAGCCTGCCGGAAGGCGGTTACCTGATTCGCCGGGGAAGGAGATAAAATTGAAACATCAGGTTCAGGATCTTAGAATTTTTAAAAGACTGGTTGACGCGCTGGGCAGGAAGGGGGTCCCACCGTCACACCCGGGCCGGCTCATGCTCGAGATCGGGAGATTTTTCCTCGGGACGCCTTATGCCTCCGGCACTCTCGAAGCGGAGGGACCCGAGCGCCTTGTCGTCAACTTAAGGAGGTTTGACTGCTTCACCTTCGTAGAAAATTCAGTGGCTCTCGCCCGGCTTCTGGGATCGAAGGATCGATCCCTCTCCCGTTTCGAGAAACTGCTCCGGGAGATCCGTTATCGCGGCGGTCGCTTGCAGGGTTACCCCTCGAGACTTCATTATTTTTCAGAATGGATCCACGACAATCGAAAGAAGGGTTTCATCCGGGATGTCTCGGCGGCAACAGGAGGAAAGCCTCATCGCAGGGCCATAAGCTTCATGACAAGAAACCTGGATGCCTATCCCGGGCTGAAAGATAAAGACAACATGAAAAGGATAAGGGCTGTCGAGAGGGTGATCAGCAAAAGACCGATCGCCGTCATTCCGAAAAAGGCCCTGCTGCGTCTGGAGGAGAGAATCCAGGATGGCGATGTGATCGCCATTGCGACGAATCAGGAGGGACTCGATGTTCAGCATGTGGGGCTTGCGGTGAGGGTGAGAGGAAGGATCCACCTGCTTCACGCCTCGAGCCTGCACAAGAAGGTTGTTCTGTCGCGCGAGACATTGTACCGCTATCTCATGCGCAGCCGCAGGCGTACGGGGATCCTGGTGGCACGGGTTTCCTGAAGGTCACCCTGCCATGGTGTCGATGGCCTTTTTGACGGTCTCTTCATCGAGGGAGACTTCCCTGTAGATATGCTCCACCGCGGCCGTGTCGAGCCTTTCAAAATCCCTCTTAACGGGGGTGATCAGGGTGCCGCCCATGTCGATAATCCCCGGGCTGACGACCACCCGGTAATCCCCCTCCCTGAAAAAGGCATCCGGACGGTGCTTCCCACGGGGAAAGATCAGAAGACACCATTGGCCACCCCTGCAAAACCCCGCGATGTTCAGCATGGGCTCCTCGGTGATGCTCATCACTTTCCGGAGGGATGCCGTAAACTTCCTGAAGATATTCTCCACGCGCGTGGGATCACTTCCCTCGAGGATCAGGGCTTCCCGCCCGAGATTGAGCGTGCGGCAGAGAGTGACACCGCCCGCCTTACTCATCGAAACCCACCTTCTTTCTTCTTCGATTTCCCGCCACACAGGCATCCTCCCCGATGGACATGCCTGAAGGTGCAGGTGATCCGGTGCGGAGGCTCCGCATTTGGCACCGTTATACAGAATCACCCAATCGGGACCGAGGTCCGCCATGAGCCGCAGGAAGACCCGGATGTTTGGATCGATCATCTGGGCCCGATGATCGATATGGGAGATCGTAAAATGGAAAGGGAAAATGGGCATGGGGTTGCACAGGATCAAGAACTCGTCCCGGTAAAGAACACCCGCCTGGTGCTCGGGCAGGTTTTCCACGCAGAGGAAACAGGGACGGTTCCGGACGGCTTCGGCACTTAAGACGGCCGTACTGCTTAGGATCCTTCCGGGGTTGAACTGGAGACGGACCGTGAATCCCCCGCACGGCACTTCCCTTTCCTTGACCGTCTTCAGAAGCTCATAACCTTCCCGTAAGTCATCCCAGTCATGCTTCTGCCCTGAAAGGAGATCGAGGCACAGATCCGCAAGGCTGCGCTGGTTTTGAGCACCGTCGAAGACCGCAAAGATATTCCGCTGACTTGTCGAGATTTTCGCTATACGCCCCATCTTTTTATATCCGATAAAGTGGCTGACGGTCGTTTTGCCCATGGTGAAGGGCTCTTCCCGGATAAATTGAAACCCCCCTTTTTCGTAAAAACCAAGCGCCCGTCTGTTCTGAACCATCACACCGACCCGGATCTCCTCGATATGCCTTTCAGCGGCGTGTTCCTCCACCGCTTCGATGAGTCGCTTTCCGATCCCCCGACCCTGGAAGTCCGGCAGGAGATAGAGCGCGGTCAGATAGAGACGATTTTCTTCCCTGTTGAAGAGGATCCTGGCGTAGCCGGCCATGCAGTCATCGACCTCGACGACGTAGCCATGCGCTGAAGGATCTTTGAACACGGCTGAGAAAGCCCTCCGGTCGTAGTAGATGTCAAAATAGGCCTTGAGGTCGATTTCGGGGATGAAGCTCGAATAGGTTGCGATCCAGGACTGCCAGGTGATCCTGCGGAGGTCTGCCAGATCTGTTTTCAACCAGGGCCGGATGATGATTCCCACAGCTTTTGTTTATGCTCCTCGGTTCATTTTCTGGCGGGCGAGGATTTCCTTTGTGCGGACCTTGTCTTTGAAGGCATCGTTGCGGTTCACCTCTTCGATGCCTGGAGATGCGTCGGTGTTGCCCGACCAGCGCCGGCACCAATAGAGGCTTTCATAGATTCTCCCGATCCGGTATTCGCGGCAGATTCGCAGCGCCGCCGTATAATCCTCGCCGTAACTGACGTTGAGAAACCCGATCTTCCGCATGATATGCGTGTTGAATGCCCGCGGGGCTCCCAGGCCGTTGATGCGCAGCGCATTGTTGCGGCCGTTTTCGTCAGTCCATTCCCGGTGATCGATGAGGCCCGGCAAGATTTCCTTCAGGTCGGCGTTCACGAGCGTGTAGGAACCGATGACCATGGCAAAACTGCCCCGATGAAAAACATCCATGATTTTCTGAAGCGAGCCGTTGCTGCTGTATAGATCGTCGGAGTCAAGTTGTACCGCGTAACGCCCGCAGGCCTCGGAGAACAGGGCTTCGTTCCAGCATCCGCCAATGCCCAGATTGCGTCGCTCGGGGATGACGTGCTTCAACGCGGAATATTGCCGGTTAAGGTCGCTCAGGACGACGGTCGTGCCATCCGTCGAGTGGTTGTCAACGACGATGACGTTGAAGAGAAAGTCCGTCTGCTGTGAGAGGGCGCTTTTCACGGCTCCGGCGATTGTTTCCTTTCGGTTTCGCACGGGGATGACAACACTGGCCTCCACCGGAAAGGGGTAAGGCACCCGCTCCACCTCCTTGAAATTCGGCGCCAGGTAGGCGTCAATCTTCCTGAGGTAATCCGTGAAGACGGCCTCCATCTCTTTCTGGGAGGCCGCGTTTCGGGGGTCGACGTAGGAGAAGATTTTCTGGGCGTCCGCCGGCCCGTCCGGAACGGCCGCAGCATAGAGCGCCTTGCGGATGCGGAAGATGGAATGGTCGATAGAGACCTTGAGGCGAAGGTCGTACAGTCCGGCGAATTCAGCCTCCGGGATGTCCCCGTGCCTGTCGAGGGCCGTGCGGACAGCGGCAAGGGAGAAGAGCACCATGGGGCCGAAATCGAATTCGTCCCGGACGCTGCCCGTCTGGTAGTCGTTGAGCGGGTGGTGGATTCTCCGGGATCCGTCGAGGTCATCAAAGTCCGAATAGACCATGCCCGCGGACGTGGTCCCGGCCGTGTCGCAGAATCGCTCCAGGGTGTCTCCGGCCAGGCGGATGTTTCTCGAAGGGGGAGGAAGGCAAAGAAGAAATGGCGTCCTGCAGACCTCCAGGACGGTGCGAAGTGTCCGGCCCGAAAAAAAACCCTGAGCCGCAATCCGCCTGCAGCGGTCCCTGGAGAAGGGTTCCGACTCCCGACACAGGACCACGACCTCCTCGACGGGATCGGCGGTCAGAAAAGCGTCCAGGTTTTTTTCGAAGAAAGGTTCCCGGCTGAAAGGGACCAAAACGGTGAGGGGCTTCACGCTCGTCTTCCCCCGGCGATGAATCGGCTGGCGGGATACTACCACATCCCGCCGTCTGAGGCACGCTGAACTTCGGGGGGATAACCTCGCAGCCTATTTCAGTTTGAATTCCACGCGGCTTTCCAGCGCCTTTTCCTTCTTGGGGGGCGCGAGGGATCTCGGTTCGACGACAAAGAGGCGATCGGATGTGACCTTTTCCGATTCAAGGATGAAATCCTTCACGTTTTCGGCCCGGTCCGAAGCGAGGAGCCTCAGGTCGCTGTCGCTCACCTGCGTGTGGGTGATAAAGAGCTTTTCCATCTCCGGGGCAGGTAGCGTTTTCGCCATCCCGATGATGTTTCTCGGTTTCGGGAACTTCTCCGACTTGTACACGGCGGTGAGGTACTTCTCGTATTCCGCCGGCGCGATTTCCACATCCTCCACCGGAACGGCCGGCTCGCCCCTCCGGATCATGTCCTTGAGTTTCTCGGCCCTTAATTTTTGATCAAGCATAGCACGTTTCAGACCCTCGACGTCTTTTTCCGGATCGACGTAACCCTCGATATCCATTTTGAGGACGGGCCTTTCATCGAGGGCCTTGACGAGGATGTTCAATTTCTTCTCGGCAGCCTCCGTGAGGTCGGCGCTTCCGGGGTCGAACTCCACGTAGCCGAGTTCCTCGCCTCCCCCGAAGAGGGACCCGAGGAGGGCGAAGGGGGCCGTGACGGCCTTGGTGATCAGGTTGACGATGACCTGCCAGACGATGGGCCAGATCCGGAATTGCGGGTCGTCGAGGCTCCCCGAGAGGGGGACGTCGAGATTGATCTGGCCGTTGCGGTCCTTGAGCAGGGTCACGGCGGTCGTGACCGGGAGCTTGATGGCGTCGGGGCTGTCCACCTTTTCCCCGAAGGTCAATTGATCGAAGAAGAACTTATTCTGGGCGGTCAGCTTGTTCCCCTCGATCAGGTACTTCACGTCGAAAGTCAACTTCCCTTTTTCAATGGTGTATCCGAGGTATTTGATGGAATAGGGCGTGGCGGGGCTGAGCTCGATGTCCTTGAAGGACACATCCATGTCCACGTACCGGTCCTTGATCAAAGGATTGAGGGTGCCCGTGATGTCGATGGGGGATCCCCGGCCCAGGTTCCCCTTGAGGTTGATCTTCGCCCGCGAGATCTCCTCGGAAGAAAGTCCCGTGATGCTCCCGGACATGTTGAGCATCTTCGCCGTGTAATTCGGCTTGATGAAGTTGTCCGTGAAGTCGATGGTCCCGCCCTGGAGGGTCACCTTGCCGATTTTGATGTTCGGGGGGATCTCCTCGGCCTTCGCGGGCCCGGCCGCCGCTTTCGCCGGTTCCGCGGGTGTTTCGGTCTTTTCGGGTTCTTTATCTTTGACCTCCTCCTTGCCGAAGATCTGCTGCACGTTTCTCGTCCCGTCGGGATTGATGATGAGGCGCACGTAGAAATCACTCAGGGAGATGCCCTTGATGTTGACGAACATCGGGTTGTGACCGGCATTGAGCTGATCAAAAAAGAGAGACTTCCACTTGAGAAAATCGTTGGCGTTGGCTTTGTCGATGGATGCGAAGTTGGCGACGAGGACGTTGCCGGCGTATTTTGCCGACGGCGCGCCCTTGCCGTTCTGGGTGACGCTGAGCGTCCCTTTTGTGGAAATGCCGCCGCGGGTCACGTTGATCCTCGCCTTGTCGGTGAAGTAGGGCTGGAAGGAGCGGATAGCGAGATCTTTCACGTCGATGTCCAGAACGGCGGAGATCGGTTCGATGCCGACGGGGCCCTTCACGGAAACGGTCCCTTTTTGATCGAGTGTCAATGAAAGATCTATCGTGCCTTTGGCTCCCGGCGCGGTGGAGAGGTTCTCCGCCCTGACGTTGAGCGGGTCGATCTTGATGGTCGCCGTCTCTTCGGGGACCATGTCTATAAAGGTTATTTTTCCGCCATCAATCTTCAAACTGTCGATTCGCGCGGACAGCGGCTTTTCGGCCTTTTTTTCTATTTCTTTTTCCGCCCGAATCAGAATGGGTCTGGGGTAGATCAGCTCCCCCTCCTTGGTCCGCCGGATGACGACCTCGGGCGACTGTAACGACCAGCTCGAGATGTGGGCGGATGGCACCAACGGCTCTAAAGAGGCGATCGCGATTTTGAGGGAAGGATATCGGAGAATCTTGTTGTTTTGCAGGTCATCGACCGCGGTGTCTCTCAACTCCACATTCCCCGTTAATCGGAGGACCGGCGGCTTGTTCTTGAACCTCGTGAAGGAAATTTGAGACTGCGTGTCGAGTTTCGCAGACAGGAGTTTGAAGTTCATCTTCACGGGGATGTATTTCACGTAATAGGGGATGTCGAGGTCCTGGATGTTGACGTCGAAGGTCGTCTCGAGCGAATCCTCGAAGGGCTTTGTCTTTCCTTCCAGCTTGAAGGGGTCGCCGTTGATGACGGCCGAAAATTTAGGCTCCGTATAGTCGTCGATATAGTATTGGAGATCAGAGACGAAGGGGATGGAGACGTTGAGTTCCCTCACGGTGTGATTCGTGTCCTTCGGCCCGTCCCAGAAATCCACGCTGCCGTTGATGATATGGATGTTGTGAATCAGAAAACGGGGCAGGGGCTTCTCTTCCTTCGGCTTCTCCTCTTTCGGGATGAGGTCCGAGAAGTTATAGGATTCATCCACGTTTCTGGAGATGTGGATGTAGGGATTTGTGAGGCGGATTTCCCTGACAGCGGGGGCCCTCTGAAGAATGGATTGGATCAACTCCGCGTTCAGGTAGAGGTCGTCGAAGGAGATGAAATTGGCTTTTCCGTCCTTTTCCTTGACGACAAGACCTTTCAGGTTGACGGAAAGGGTGTAGGGGTTGATCCGGACGGATTCAAGGCTCACCTCCCGGTGGAGTGCTTCGGTGATTTTCTCGAGGATCATCGGTTTGACGATGGGGGGGAGGACGAAAAACCCGGCGATTCCGATCAGGGCCATAAACACGGCAAGACCGATGAGGATCTTCTTGAAGCGGCTCATGGGACCTCCTATCGATAAAACGGCTTCGAATGGCGGCATCCGCGGAACAGGGGACGCACGTCTTGAATGGGGAATTCTCTGTTCGGGAGATTTTTTGATTTATTTTTTGAATATACCATATTTTGACGATGGAATAAAAAGTTTTACCGGCGGAATGTCACGCCCATCTGCAGGAGGCTCACCCTGCACCGGTTCAGGAGATCCTCCAGGCGGGGCAGGGATCCCGACTGTTGCACGGCGTGGTGAAGATGAGCCAGGCCCGTCGGGATGTGTTCGAGAAAATTCGTGAGGTTCTTCCTCAGGGCAAGAAACCCGTAGGCGCCGAGGGCCTGCATGAGTCTCTGGACCGAAGCGATCCAGAACATCCTCTGAAAAGTCTTCCAGTCCATCCGGTCCTTCGAGAGTCCGTGATAGTAGGCGAGGAGATCCAGCCGCTCCTCGTCGGCCAGCTCCACGTAAGGGTCACAGAGAAGGGATCCCAGGTCGTAGAAGAAGGTACCGAACCGCATCCCCTGAAAATCGATGACCACAGGCTCGCCGTCGCGGATCATGACATTTTGGGACTGGAAGTCGCGGTGCACGAGCGTGCGCCCAGTCCCCATGAGTTCGCCGGCGAGGGACACCAGTTCTCTCTCCAGTTTTTCAGACTCCGACGGCCCGAGATCGATGCCGCAGGCGTTCCGGACGCAGTTTTCCAGGAAGTAGGTCCGCTCCCATCGGTAGAGGTCGGGTCCGAAGGGCTCCATCAGCGCAACGTTGCTGTGGGGGAAGGAATCCGCGGGGAAGGCGTGGAGCTTCCGGATGGCCTCGAGGGTCTTCCGGTAAAGGGCCTCTCTCTCCTTCCGGCCTTCATCTTTCAGGGAATAAAGGTTCCTCTCCCCCAGGTCTTCCATGAGGATGAAGCACCGATCCCTGTCGTGCGCCAGTATTCGGGGGACGGGAACGCCGATCCCCCGGAGGAATTCAGCGATGGCCGCGTAGAGGGCGTTTTCGCGGCGCGCGGGGTTGTAGTCCACGAGGATGAAACTTCCCGTGTGAGCGCTCACACGGTGAATGTCCCTCTCCGACCCCCCCCGGTGTATGAGCGCCATCCTGATCCGCGCACCTGTCTCGAGGCGCAGGGCGCTTCGCGCGAAGGCCTTCAAGCCGTCATCACGCGGCTCTGCTGCCTCTTCATGCGGCGGCCAGAGCGTTTTTATTTTCTCGTATTCTTCCGGGGAGCCGATGTCGTGCCAGGCGCCCTCGTCGATGAGGATGCCCCTGACGGCCCCCGGCTTCTCCGCGATTCTCCGCAGCATGGGAAAGACGACGGTTTCGATTTTACCGCGTCCAAGGTGTTGGAGAAAAGAAGTCTCCACGGCGTAGATGCCCGCGAAGAGGCAGCTTCGAACACCGGGTTTCCCGAGGGTGTGACGGAGGTCACAGATGGAGCCGTCCTCGTCGATGTTCACGTTGAGCAGGGGCCCGCTGCTCCGCAGTGCCAGCGTCACCTCCGGCCGTTTTTGCCCGTGGGCTTCCAGGAGCCGGTTCAGGGGAAGATCGGTGATGACATCCCCGTTGTAGCAGAAAATGGCCTCATCATCTTTCAAGAGGTCTTCGATGTTCTTGAGTCCCCCCGCCGTGTCAAGAAGGACGGGCTCATGGCGGAACAAGATCGGCACGCCCCTCCAGGACCTCTCCGGCAACTTTTCCAGGTAGACCTCCGGCCTGTGATGGGTGTTCACGATGAAGCGATCCACGCCGACCGTCAGGAGATGGTCCATGGCGTACGTGATGATGGGACGGCCGCCGATTTCCAGAAGGGGCTTGGGGCACGCTTCCGTCAGGGGTCGAAGCCTCGTGCCGAGTCCGGCGCCCAGGATGAAGGCCGTTTTGAATCGGCGTCTGTTCGAGCCTTTCTTCATGATTTCTTCCTGCCGAATTCGGGATCGATCTTGACGAGCGCCGTCACGATGAAGCCGGGGATCGTTGCGGCCATGACCCAGAGAAAGTAACTCTGGTAGCCCAGTTGCTCCTGCAGCCAGCCGCTGAACATGGCCGGAATCATCATCCCCAGGGCCATGATCCCCGTGGAGAGGGCGTAGTGCACGGTCCTGTACTCGCCTTCGGATACCATGATCATGAACATCGTGTAGGCCGTAAACCCGAATCCGTAGCCGAACTGCTCCACGGCAACGGCCAGGTTGATCAGGTGGAAATTCTCCGGCATAGCCTGTGAGAGATAGACGAAGACAAGGTTCGGCAGGTGCATGACGCAGACCATGGCCCAGATCCAGAACCGGAGCCCCTTCCGGTAAATGGCATACCCGCCGAGGAGGCCGCCCAGCATGAGGGCGATGACGCCCACGGTGCCGTAGATGACGCCCACCTCGTACGTGGTCAGTCCCAGCCCGCCTTTCGAGCGCGGGTCCAATAAAAAGGGCGCGATGATCTTGACCAGCTGTGTTTCAGCAAGCCGGTAGAAGAGAAAAAAGGCCACAATGGTCAGGATGTCTTTTTTTCTGAAGAAGAGACCGAAGATGTGGAGGAATTCCCCCACCAGGGACGACGAGGGGTTTCTCACGGCCGGACGGTCTGCCGCAGGACAGGGGAGGACAAAGAAGTGGTAAAGGCATAAGGCCGCCATGGCCGCCGCTGCCGCGAAGAGGGCCATGGCCCACGCCGTCGGGATGTCGCGGCCGTGTCCTTCGAGAAAGCCCGCGAAGATGACAAGGCCGCCCTTGGTGGCAATCGTGGCGATGCGGTAGAAGGTGGTTCGCACCCCGACGAAGGCGGCCTGGTGATGCTGGGGAAGCCCCAGCATATAAAAGCCGTCCGCGGCCGTATCGTGCGTCGCGGAACTGAAGGCCATGATCCAGAAGAAGGCCAGGGTGTACTGGAAGAAACGCGAAGCGGGGATCGTGAGCGCGATACAGGCCAGTGACGCCCCGATCAGAAGCTGCATGAGGACGATCCAGTAGCGCTTTGTCCTGAGGATGTCGATGAAGGGGCTCCACAGGGGTTTGATGACCCAGGGGAGATAAAGCCAGCTCGTGTAGAGGGCGATGTCGGTGTTCGAGATGCCGAGCCGTTTGTACATGACGACCGACACCGTCATCGCCATGACGTAGGGTATCCCCTCGGCGACATAGAGCGTCGGGACCCAGGCCCAGGGGTTTCGTGATGCGGGTTTCTGCGCGGGCATGACCTCTTTTAAGCTCAGTAGATTTTCTGAATGCCTGTACCACGGAAATAATGCTTCAGGATCGTCTCCGCCGGCAAGCCCCTTTCGGCCATGACGGCGGCCCCGATCTGGCAGAGCCCCACGCCGTGACCCCAGCCGGCGCCGTGGAAAACGAAGCCTGCGGCCCCTCCGCGGACGCCCCTTTTCTTCCGGACGATGAAGGCGCTGCTCAGGAGGTGGCTTCGGGAAAGCCAGCGCCGGATCTCCAGCTCCTTGCCGACGATAACGCTCTTCCTGGAACCGGTGATTTTCAGTTTTGAAATCCGTCCCGATGGGCCGCGCTGAAGGGGGGTGATGTCCTGAAGCGCTCCCAGATCAAGACCCGATTTCTCGCTCAATATCTCTTCCAGCTCCCCGGCGGCATATTCTACCTTCCAGCGGAAGAAATCTACCGTTTCCCTGTCCGGGCCGGCGAGGATCCTCCGGAGGAGGTCCTCGTCTTTTGTGTTGCAGTAAGCCTCGGGATGGGAAAGGAACCACTTTGCGGCCTCCTCTTCCGTCCGGATTGGCCGATGCGGAACGGAGGCGTCGGGAACGCCTTTCAGGTAAGGGACATCCCGGTCTCCCCAGGCGGTGCCGAAGTTCTCCGTGAGCCCCCCGCAGGCCTTGGAATAGCGGGCGTCGCAGATCTCGCCGCGAAAGGTCAGGCAGAGCCCTCCCGTTTCTTCGACGGCTCGCAGCGGGTTTTCCGAAGACAATCGCGTGATCCCCTGGTAACGCTGGCAGTGGTCGTCGGCGCAGACATCAAAAAGGTCGTGATCCTCCCGGTCGTACCAGCGGATGAACGATTCTGTGGAATCAGCGGTTTTTACCGCTGGCGTCATCTGCATATTTTGTTTTTTTCCCAGGGCGGCCAGAAGCCAGCTCCGCGAGAGGATCGCATGGGCCTTCAGATATTCCATCGGCGCCTCTTCGCTCGTCTCCGAAGCGATCACGCTTGCGAGATAATCCTCAAGGGGGATTTCGTTGATAGCCGCAATCGATCCTTCCCCGCGTAATCGCAGGGCCAGGTCTCCCCGGAAGGTCTGGTCCTCCTTTCTCTCCCAGTGGAAATGGTTTCCGATGGTCACGGAAGCAAGCGTGAAGGTGGAGCCTTCCTTTGCCTGGAGGCGGATCAACGGCAGGCAGGCGATTTTTCGGCCGGACGAATCGGTGAGTGCAACCCCTCCTTCTGTGACTCTGGCCAGGAAAGGGCCCGAGAGAGGGCCGAAACCATCCCCTTGAAAAACCCCCTTCAGGCAGCCGGAAACCTCCGCCCGGCGGTCCATGATACCCACGGTGATCTTCGGCTGCTTTCTCACTGGCTCGCTCAGGACCCCTTGAAAGAGAGGGTCGGAAAAACATGGAAGAATGCCTGAAACTATTACTTTTTAAAAGGGGTTGTCAATTGAAGAGTTGTCCCCCGGGATGTCATATGGTGTTGCAGTCCGGCACACTGCACGTCGAACTTTTGAAAAAATTCGATGGATTTATTGATTGAAATAGAACAAAATACGCCGATTTTAGAAAAGGGTGCGCGGTGCATGACGCTGAATGAAAACAGTCAGAATAGCGCAGAGCAGGTTAGAGGCGGACGGTTTGTCTCCTTGTTGACGTGGCCCTTCGCCGCAATGGGCAGGGGCTTCATCGGCTGGGTCAACCACATGGGGTCATCGACCATTTTCCTGTTCTTGGCATGCCTCAAGGTCTTCCGGCCCAAACAGCTGTCCAAGATTATTGAGCAGGTTTATTACATCGGGGCGAGCTCCATCCTCATCATCATACTGGTGAGCTTTTTCACCGGGATGGTCCTGGGTCTGCAGTCTTACCACGCCCTGGTTAAATTCGGCGCGCAGGGATCGCTCGGCACGCTCGTGGCGCTTTCGCTGGTCAGGGAACTGGGGCCCGTTCTCACGGCCATCATGATCACGGCCAGGGCGGGCTCGGCTATCACCGCGCAGGTCGGCATCGAGCGCATATCCGAGCAGATCGACGCCCTGGACACCATGCGGATTGATTCCCTCGGGTATCTCATCAGCCCGAGGATCGTTGCTTCGATCATCAGCTTTCCCATCCTCACCGCTGTTTTTGATCTCATCGGCATCTTGGGCGGCTATGTCTCCGGCGTGCTGCTCCTCGGGGCGAATCCCGGCGCCTATTTTTATCGCGTGCAGGATAGCCTGGACTTTAAAGACGTCACCGACGGTTTTATCAAGGCGGTGGTCTTTGCCGTGATCGTCGCGCTTGTCTGCTGTTATCAAGGGTATTTTGCCCACATGCGTGAGGACGGTCGCGGGGCCAAGGCGGTGGGTCTGGCCACGACGTCCGCCGTCGTGCTTTCCTGCGTGCTCGTCCTGATCGCCGATTACATCGTGACTTCCCTTCTCATCTGAGGAGATAATGGATACGCCGTTAATCGAATTCAAAGATGTCACCAAACGCTTCGGTTCGCGGACGGTTCTCGACCGCGTGAACCTGCAGATCTACGAGGGGCAGGTCACCACCATCATCGGCCTCAGCGGTTCGGGAAAGAGCGTGCTCATCAAGCACATCATAGGGCTGCTCAAGCCGAACGAGGGGCGTATCCTCTTCAGGGGCAAACCCCTCAATGAAATGGATAAAGACGAGATGGATGAGTGCCGCGCCGGCATGAGTTACATGTTTCAGGACAACGCCCTCTTTGACTCCATGTCGGTCTATGACAATGTCGCCCTGCCGCTCCGGGAGACGACCAACCTGGGCAAGGCGGAAATTGATCGCAGGGTCATGGCCCGGATCGAGCAGACGGAACTCAACGACGCGATCCACAAGTATCCATCGGAGATTTCAGGCGGCATGCAGAAGCGGGTGGCCCTGGCGCGGGCCCTCGTCACCGATCCCCGGATCGTGCTTTTTGACGAGCCCACATCTGGACAGGACCCTGTCCGGAAAAATGCGATCCTGGGCAGGATTGCCGAATACCAGAGACGGTTCGGCTTTACCGCGATCCTGGTCAGCCACGAGATTCCCGATGTGTATTTTATCTCCAACCGTATTCTCGCCCTCTATCAGCAAAAGATCGTTTTTCAGGGCACCCCGGAGGAACTCGAGCAATTCGAGCACCCCTTCAAAGACGAGGTCATCCAGAGCCTGGAAGGGCTGCAGCAGGAATTGACCAGTCTGTACTCGAAGCGGCAGTTCAAGGTTCGGTACTATGCCCAGCTGAAACGGGATACTGCGGAGAAAACCTATGTCGTTGCGCTTTTCACACTGGAGGGGATGGACGACGTTGTTGCCGGGCTGGGCCACGAAGCCGCGCAAGAAGCCATACGGAGCATGGGTGTATTGATCGACAGACACTTCGGCGCCGTCGGGGGTTTTTCCGCCCGCCGCGGCATGAACGAATTCGTGTCGGTGCTTCCCTATTCGGACCTCGCCGAGGCCGGGGGTATCGTGAAGGATTTTGTCGAGGATTTCAGGGGGCAGGGCATACAGGACATATCGGCGAGGGCCTTCAGGCGGGCGGCATCCGGGGAGTGTGTCGAATTCACCATCCGTGTCGGGCTTGCCCAGGGTCAGCCCATTTCCGGCATAGACGCCATCGTCGAGTCGGCAAAAAAACAGCAGAAAGAAGTTGCCCGGCTTCGGTGCGACTCATAATAGAGGTGAGAAAATGAAAAAATACGCCATGGAAACCATCGTGGGCATTTTCGTTGCACTCGGGATTGCCACCATCGGGTACATGACCGTCAAGCTCGGACATGTATCCTTTTTCGGAGACGAAACCTACCCGATCTATGCGAACTTCACGTCGGTGTCCGGTTTGAGAGCCGGCAACCCCGTCAATATGCTGGGCATCGAGGTCGGCAAGGTGGAATCGCTCAGGATGGACCAGGAGAACCTGCAGGCGGTGGTGGAAATGAAGATCCAGAAAAATGTAAAAGTTTATGACGATGCCATCGCCTCCATCAAGACGGAAGGGCTGATCGGTGACAAGTATGTCAGTATCGATCCCGGTGGTGGCGGGTCGGTCCTCGAACCCGGTGGAATCATCACCCAGACGCAGCCGGCCGTGGATATTGCGGACCTCGTCGGCAAGTATGCCTTCGGGGATGTAAAAGATGTGAAAGACGAGAAAAAGGAATAGTCAGGTCATGCCATTAGAGGGATGAGCGATGAAAATGAGATTTCTTGGATGGGGTCTTGTGATAATCTTCCTGTGTTCTTCCCCGGCATACGCCGGCGCGCCGCTTGACACGGTCAAGATCAATGCGGACAGGGTGCTCGACGTGTTGCGCGATCCCAAGCTCAAATCCGCCTCGGCCAAGGAGATCAAGAAGAAGAAACTCGAGGTCATCTACGCGGAGATGTTCGACGAAGTCGAGCTTTCCAGACGGACCCTGGCCCGGAACTGGAACAAGTTGAATGATGCGCAGCGCAAGGAGTTCGTCCATCTCTATCACCAGGTGCTCGAAAAGGCGTACGCCGACAAAATCCTTTCCTACACCGATGAAAAAATCGTTTTTGACAGGGAAGCCGCGATCTCGGCCAACATGGCGGAGGTCCACACGAGGATCATCACGTCCTCGAAGGAAATCCCCATTATCTATCGGGTCATCCTGAGCGACGGCGCCTGGAGGGTCTACGATGTGGTTGTCGAGAACGTGAGCCTGGTCCAGAACTATCGCACCCAGTTCAATGAGATCCTGGCAAAGAATACGCCCGAACAGCTGCTCGAGATCCTGCGAAAGAAGGTCAAAGCATCATAGAGTCCGGGCCATCCCCCACACGTTTCAGTAAAGGCTGAAGAGATCTTGCGTATCTTAAAACTCATCTGTGTCCCGGCTGCGCTGTGTGCCCTTCTTTTCGCGGGCTGCGCCCACGGCCCCCATGCCGTCTCTTCGCCCGCCCCGCAGGCTGAAGCGCTTGAGATCCGGCTGGTCTCGGACACCACGGGTTCGGAACCCCCGGACGTGAAAGCGCCGGAATCGCCCTCGCTGTATGAGGACTATACCGACGAGGAAGAAAGCCTCGATTATCCCGAGGAGGGGGCGCAGGCGGATGTGGGGAAGATCGCCGATCCCATCGAGCCCTTCAACCGGGCCATGTACGAATTCAATGACCGGCTGTACTTCTGGGTGTTGAAACCCGTGGCGGAAGGTTACAGCAAGGTCGTTCCCGAGCCCGCGCGGATCAGCGTCAGCAACTTCTTCTCCAACCTCTGGAGCCCCGTCCGCCTTGTGAACTGCCTGCTCCAGCTGAACCCGATGGGCGCGCTCACGGAACTCATGCGTTTCTGGATCAACACCACCATCGGTATAGCGGGGCTTTTCGATCCCGCGTCGAGTGAGGAGATCAACCTTCAGGCCCAGGACGAGGATTTCGGCCAGACCCTGGGATTCTACGGGGTGGAGCAGGGGTTGTACATTGTCTGGCCGGTCCTGGGGCCTTCCAGCCCGCGGGATACCGTCGGGCGCGTCGGTGATTATTTTGCCTACCCCATCTCCTACCTCGACCCCTGGTACGTCTGGTCGGCCGTCAGGGGTTACGAGGTGGTGAACGATGTCTCCCTGAGGATCGGCGACTACGAAGCGCTGAAAGATGCGGCCATCGATCCCTACGTGGCCATGCGGGACTTCTACGTGCAGTACCGGCAGAAAAGGGTCGAGGCGAAGGGGACGAAACCGAAGCCGGTCAGCGAAGAAGAAACGGGGGAGACCCGTCCCACACCGACAGGACCCATGGACCGGATCTTCCCTTTGAACCGCGAATTGCCCTGAGGAAATTTGATACGATCCTGTTACCTGAATGAAAAGAGGGTTGCGTTCTAACGGAAACGCAACCCTCTTTTTGTCTCAGGATCCGACGGTAGGTCTTCCTACATGCCCAGGTAGGCCTTTCGGATCTCCTCGGAGTCCAGAAGCTCCTTGGCACTGCCAGTCTGCACGATGCGCCCGCTCTGTAGCACGTAGCCGCGGTGGGCGATCTCCAGGGCTTCCTGGACCATCTGCTCGACCAGAAGCACGGTGACCCCGCTTCGGTTGATGGCGGGGATGGTCTCCATCATCTTCTCCGCCAGCGACGGCATCAGGCCCAGCGACATCTCGTCGAGCATGAGAAGCTTGGGCCGCGACATGAGCCCCCGGGCGATGGCGAGCATCTGCTGTTCGCCACCGCTCAGGGTCTCGGCGGTCTGATTCGCCCGTTCCCGCAGGAGGGGGAAGAGGTCCAGCACCTCGTCCAGGCGCCGCCTGACCTCGGCCGTGGATTTTTCTGTGTAGGCGCCCAGCGACAGGTTCTTTTCCACGGAGAGCTTGGCGAAGACCCGCCGCCCCTCGGGCACGTAGCTGATGCCGAGCTCCAGAGTCTGGTGAGCGCGCAGCCGCGATATTTCCCGGCCATCGAAGCGGATCGTCCCCTGCAGGGGGTTGTTGAGGCCCGCAATGGCGCGCAGGGTGGTTGTCTTGCCGGCCCCGTTGGCGCCGACGACGGCCACCAGCTCGCCCGGCATGACCTCCAGGGAGACGCCGAAGACCACCGGCACGCCGTCGTAGCCGGCGTGGACGTCGACCAGGCTCAGGATGGGCTCAGGCATGGGTGCCTCCCTCCCTGCCGGCCTGCAGGCGGCGGCTGAATTTCGCGCCGAGGTAGGCGGAGATCACGTGCTCGTCTTTGATGATCTGACCGGGAGGGCCTTCGGCTATCTTGACGCCGCCGTCGAGAACCACCACCTTGTCGGCGATAGGCATGATGGCCTCCATGATGTGCTCGACGATGAGCAGCGTCACCCCGTTGTTGCGGATGCGCCGTATGAGTTCCAGCGCCGCCTTGACCTCCGTGGAGGTGAGCCCCGCCATGACCTCGTCGAGCATGAGGAGCTTGGGCCGCGCCGCCAGCGCGCGGGCGAGCTCCAGGCGCTTCTTGATGCCGATGGGGAGGTCGCCGGATGTTTTGTCGGCAAACTCGGTCAGGTTGCACATCCGGATGCAGGTCTCGGCCGTCTCATGGGCCTGGGCGCCGCCTGCGGCGTGCAGAAAAGCGCCCACGAGCACATTGTCCAGCACCGTCATATCCTTGAGCGGCCGCACGACCTGGAAGGTGCGCACGGCGCCCATGCGGGTGATGCGGTAGGGCGGCAGGTCCGTGATGTCGACACCGTCGAAAATGATGCGGCCGCCGCTCGGCTTCATGAGACCCGAAATGCAGTTGAAAAGGGTCGTCTTGCCGGCGCCGTTGGGACCGATGAGCCCCACGATCGCGCCTGTGTCGACGTTGAAGCTCACGCGGTCGTTGGCGACCAGTTCCCCGAACTTCTTCGTCACGTCGCGGATCTCAAGCAGCGCCATAGGAGGTCCCTCCCTTCGCGGCCGTCGGCCGCCGGCCCATGCGTTTGGCGATGTCGCGGATGATCCCGCTGATGCCCGCGGGCTGCTTGACGACGATGATGATGATCAAAAGCCCGAAGACGATAAGGTCCACGCCGCCGCCCAGGCCGCCCCAGAGCGCCCGGGTGTATTCCTGCAGGGGGATCAGCACCGCGGCCCCGAGTAGTGGCCCGGCCAGGGTCCCCGACCCGCCCAGGATCGTAACGAGCACGAATTTCATCGACATGTCGAGGGACATGACCATCGGCGGGTCGACGCGCAGGTTGTATTGCACGAAGAAGGCGCCGCACAGGGCGGCGAGCGCCGCCGACAGGGCCATGGCCGCGAGCTTCACGGCCGTGCTGTTGACCCCGAGCGACTCGGCGGTCTCCTGGCCCTCCCGAACGGCCCGCAGGTAGTAGCCGAAGCGGTGGCCCTCGAGTAACCGCACGATGCCGAAGACGAGCGCAAAGAGCGCCAGCGCGCAGTAGTAATAGCCGGTCTTGGTGTCGTACCACATCATGTTCTTCAGGCCCTCCTCGATTACCGGGTAGTCCAGCCCCAGCGCGCCGCCCACCCAGTACCAGACCAGGAAGACCCTGTTGAAGATCTCCACGATGGCGAACGTCGCAATGGCGAAGTAGTGCCCGCTCAGCATCTTGAAGCAGGGGTAGCTGATGACGACGGCCACGACGGCGGCCGCCAGCATGCCGATCAGTATCCCGGGCCAGGGGCTCATGCCGTAGGTGACCACGGCCATGCCCGCTCCGTAGGCGCCGATGCCGAAGAAGACCGAGTGGCCGAAAGAGACCTGGCCGCCGTACCCGCCGATGATGTTCCAGGCCTGGGACATGCAGGCGTAAAGCAGGATCAGGATGAGTACGTGCATGATAAAGGAGTTGGACGCCACCGCGGATACGGCCGGCATCAGGGCCGCCGCCGCCACGAGGGCCAGCCAGAAGAGGTCTTTTCGTTTCAGGATATTCATGAGGGTCACCAGCCGAAAATGCCCCTGGGACGCAGGAACACGACGGCGAGGTAAAGGCCGAAGACGGCCACGTACTTGAAAACGGGGGCGATGTAATAGCCGCTCAGGGCCTCCACAACCCCGACGAGGATCGCCGCCATCAGCGTCCCGGGGATGCTGCCGAAGCCGCCCATGGCCACGCAGATGAAGGCGATGAGGCAGAACATGGTGCCCACCTCCGGGTGCACGGCGAGGTAGGTGGGCATGATGCCCCCCGCCATGCCGACGGTGGCCCCGCCGATGCCGAAGACCAGGATGTAGATCCGCTCCGTGTTGATGCCCATCAGCTCCGCCGCCTCGCGGTCCATGGCGGTGGCCTGGACGGCCCAGCCGAATCGCGTGCTGCGGATCATGAAAAAGACGAGACCCACCACGGCGAGCGCCAGGGCAGCCGTGAACAGCTGGGGCAGGGGGACGATCAGGTTCCCCAGCTGGAACGTCCTGTCGCCCAGCCAGGTGTCGGAGAGGATGCGGAAATTGGGGCTGAAGCGGTTGAGGCACAGGTTCTTGAGGACCATGGCCAGCCCGAAGGTGGCCAGCAGGGCCGAGAGCGGCGGCTTGCCGACGGTGTAGTGGATGATGAGCTTGTAGGTCAGCGCCCCCAGGATGAAGATGAAGGCGCCGCCCGCGAAGATGGAGATCACGGGATCAACGTTCGCCAGGAACCCCAGCCAGTAGCTCACGTACATGGCGACCATCACATACTCGCCGTGGGCGAAGTTGATGACGTCCATGACGCCCCAGATCAGGCAGAGCCCGAGGGCCACCAGGGCGTAGAGCATGCCGTTCAGCATGCCGTCGAGCAGCACTTGGAGCAGAGTGTCCATATCGAAACTTGAAAGGCGGGTTTCATAAAGGTGCCGGAGGCCCGAAGACCCCCGGCACCGTTTTGGTTCAAAGCAATGTTACGGGAATCTACCGTTTATCCCACGGTTTCATGGGGAAGATAACCTTCGTGTTCGCCTTCTCCTTGGGGAAGATCCGCTTGTATTCGCCGCCCTGAAGCTGGGTGACGATGCTCAAGGCCAGCTTGTTCTGGCCGCCCGGGGCGAAGGCCACTTTGCCACTCAGGGAGAGCGGCGAGGGCCACGTGTTGGCGTACAGGGTCTTGGCCACCACCTCGGGATCGAGGCTCTTGGACTTCTCGATGGCCTGCGCCAGAACGAAGAGGGCTATGGTTTCCTGGATGCTGTCGCTGTCGTAGGGCACGCCGCCGGTCTTCGTCTTGAAAATCTTTTCCACCTCGGCCACGGCGGGCATAATGTCGGCGAACTGGGGTGAGTAACCCGTCGAGCCCATGAAGTAGTTGGCGTCGTCGCCCAGCTGCTTGGCGATGACCGGATCCTGGTAACCGCTGCAGTAGTTGAGGGACGCCTTGGGGATCCAGTTCATCTTCTTCATCGTCTTGACCATCAGGGAGTAGTCCGCCCCCAGCACGGCCCCGAAGAGCGCGTCGGGATTCTTGGATTTGAGGGTCTGCACCTCGCTGTCGAGGTTGGTGGCGCCGGGGTTGAAGGGCACATCGGCCACAACCTTGAAGCCGCCTTTGGCCGCCGCCTTCTTGGCCTCTTCGGCCGCGTGCTTGCCGAACACGGAGTTTTCGTAGATGATGCCGAGTGTCTTCACGTTGGCCTTCTTCTGGGTCTTGTTGAGCCACTTCAGGACCTCGACGAACTCGTGGGACTCGACCTCGTCGGTGGAGGCCGTGCGGAAGAAGAATTTCAGGTCACGCTGGGTCAGTGCCGCAGAGCTGGATGCGCCGCACATGAAGATTTTCTTGGCGCGCTCCGCCACCATGCTTGCCGGCATGCTCACGGAGCTGTTATAGGAGCCGATGAGGCCCCAGACGCCTTCCTGATTGATCAGGCGCTCGGCCTCGGCCTTGCCCACATCGGGCTTCCCCTGGCTGTCGGTGTGCACAAGCACGATCTTGTAGCCGCCGAGGAGGCCTTCCTGGGCGGCCAGGGGCACCTTGATGTTGGGGTACTTGTTGTTGATGATCTCGGCCGCTGTTTCCACGGCGGCCTTGCAGCGCTGGCCGGCGGTTGCCACGGGCCCGGTCAGGGGGAAGATCGTGCCGATCTTGATGACCTTTTCCTGCGCCAGGGTCGTGCCCGGTGAGAAGCCGAGCATCAGGCCGGCCGCTACGGCTGCCACGAGCAAGAGTTTAAAAAGGGATTTGCAGTGAACCATGGGTAACCTCCTCCTTATGATATGGTTTGAATTGCACCTGTGCCGTAATGACAATAATTTTCACAGGCAGGGTACGCTACTTGTTCGAAATCTGTATGTTTTTTGAAGGTTGTGCTACGGGTGACGCCCCGCGTGGACTCGAAATTGGACGATAGTAAAACCGTCTCTTTATGTCAAGGAGGTTTTACGCCGGCAAAACAGATAAGAAGGGGGAGGCGGCTCTTGAAAAAAGTGTCTTCTATGCCCTGTCATTGAGCGGGTCTTTGCTGTCGAGGATTTGCTCCCGGCCCTCGATTACATGTCAAAGGGTCAGCATTTCGGCAAGAACTGCATCAGGCACTGAAAGTGTCCTTCGCTGAGCAAAAAAGAAAAAGGGGATTGCGGTCATAAGCCACAACCCCTTTAGTTTGCCGGCGCAACGGTGTTTATTTACCTTTGCCCGTTTACTGCTTATATTATGTGTCCGGTTGCGTTCACTTTTCCACTGCCTTGAGTTCGGAGGAACGGTCCTTCATTAAATCGACGGAGCCGAAAGACTCGCTTCCCGGCAGATAAATGTTCAGCCAATCGTGCACGGTATCGGCCTCCAGGATCCCTCCCGTCATTTCGAAGTCAAGCAGGTGCCCGCCTCCTGATAGGTCATCGGCGAGGAAGTGCATATGGTAACCCGGAACGTTCACACCTTTGACGAAATCGGGAGATCGAAATCCGATGACTGTGCCGCGGATATTCGAGAAGGTGAACACAGGCTGGTTTTTAGTTACCTCCGCGAGCGGTGGGTAAGGTTTTTTCTGCGATGGAACGCTGCGTGCCCGGACGCGGTTAAAGTCCCCGCGGGCGATAAACGCGCAGAAATGATTCGGCTGCAGGACTAAAGCGTTGATCCTTGCTTCCAGCGCTGTCATGTCCGTCGGGCCTTTGACCGTTTCCCTGATATCGGAGACAAAGGTCGTTACGCAGGCGAAAGGCGTCGACTCGGAAAGAGCCGGCCGGTATACTTTGCCGTCGGCCCGGACCTTGTAAAATGTCCCGTCCAGGAGGATCATCTCACCGTCGAGCGCCTCGAAGGTCCCGATCCCGAAGTCGCCATAACCGCGCAACACCTCGAGGGACATGTGCCCGTCGTAGACACCGGCCAGCAGGGCGTCGATGGTGGCGACCTGCGTGATGCCGTTCGTCGTCGCGCACCCCCACAGGGAAAACGCCAGTAAGAGCGTGACTGAAACAAACGGAAACCTCTGGGCCGTCGTGCGTTTCATTTTTCTCTCCCTTTCGATGGTTGTTTCGGAACAGGCCTCCTGATATTACGTGTGATGACCAATAAGACGGGAGGGGCGATGCGGTATAAAGAGCAGATGATACGGATCCAGGTCAAGGTGATTTTTGAGTATTTCACGCCCCTGTCAGCCATGAAAGCAGTCGCTGGATGGCTTCTGTCCGGCTGCCGGGTAATTCACTTTTGACAAAGAAACAACATGTGGTAGTTATTTGCACGAAATATTAAACAGCTTCAGAAGGCGGGAAGGCACATGAATTTCCCTGAAGAACAGGACAGGGGGCGCTACCCCGAGGGGCTGGAAACCTGCCGCAAGACGAAAACCGGCCTGGAGCTGTTCCTGAGGCCGATCAAGGTCTCCGACGAGCCGCTCATGAGGGATCTCATGGACTCCCTGTCCGACGAAAGCCTTTACACCCGGTTTTTTACGAAGCGCCGGGAGGTGCCCTACGGGCAGCTCCCGGACCTGGCCATGGTCGACTACGAGCGGGCGATGGCGATTGCGGCCGTCGTCGCCAAAGACGCAATACCGGGGAAAGAGGAATTCGTGGCAGTGGGACGCTACAACATAAACCCGAAGCAGCAGACAGCCGTAGTTGCGTTTGCCGTTCGAGACGATTACCAGAACCAGGGGATCGCGCAGGTGCTCCTCGAGTATCTCACCGAACTGGCCCCGCGCCAGGGCGTGCTCGGGTTCACAGCCTCGGTCCTGGCCGGCAACGAGGCCATGCTCCATGTCTTTGAGAAAGCGGGCTTTGAAAGGAAAAAACAGCTGATCCAGGGAGTGGCTATACTCAGCATGATGTTCAACCAGACGGCGAGCCCCAGCCCCTAGAAAGTCATGCAATGAACCGGCGGGAGGAAGGATCGGTCACAGGGCGTCTCATCCGGCCGAGGCGGCAAAGGCGGGGAGAACGCCCTGCTTTTTCAGGCTCCTGAATGCCTGCGAGGCCTCCTCTCTCGACGGGAACCCCGAGACGTTGAGACGGTACCAGAGAACGTCACTTGCGGCGATCCGCCGCGTTGTACTGAACATCTTCCCCCGGAGCAGGGGATTTTTTTTCAGGGCCTGAAGGGAGCGCTGATCGCCGAAAGTGCCCAGGTAGATGTGGTATCTGCCGTCGGCGTCAGGGCCGATAAACATCTCTTCCGTGAGCGCGGGGACTTTCATCTGCTCGTCGGCGAAGATCTGGTTCACGTCCTTGATCTGCGGGTTGTGCTCGAGCAGGATGTCCAGGATTGTCGGGTTTGAGAGGCCGTAGTACTGCTGTGCCAGGTACGAAAGGGTCCAGCCCTTCTTCACGGTGACGACCGCCCCCGGTCCGACGGCCGGCGTCTGCTCCTTCGTCTGCATCTTCTGCTTAACCGGGACGGCCTTCTCGGCAAGGGCTGTCGGGGCAGGCGGGGCGGCCCCCTCGTCCTTCTTCAAAAACGTGAGCGTCGCGATCCCCAGGGCGCCGGCAAGCACAATCCCCGAGAGGGCATAGACAAAGGCGGGCCTGCGGTAGAACGCGCCGGCTTTCGGCCCCAGGTAACTCATGTCCTGCAGGGTTTCCTGCGCAATTTTTTTGTCAATAATCTTCCGGGAGGCCGTGTATCCGTTCATCAGGGCGCGGTCGCACAGAAGGTTGATGACCCGGGGGATCCCCTGCGAAAATTTCCAGATCATCCGGACGGCCTCGGGTTCGAAGAGGCCCGCGCCGCTTCTGCCGGCCACCTTCAGGCGGTGCTCAATGTACTCCCGGCATTCTTTCTCGTTGAGCGGATCGATGCGGTAGCGGGTGGTGACGTTGCCCTTGAAGGTCTGCAGTTCGATGGCGTCGAGTCTGGTCTCGAGGTCCAGCTGGCCGATCAGGAGAATCTGGATCAGCCTGGCGGACGGGGCTTCCCGGATGAAGAGCCGGAAGAGGTTCTCGATGACGTCGACCCTCAGATTCTGCGCTTCATCGATGACGATCGCGACCGTCTCGTTCCGGGCCATGCGCCTCCTCATGTAGAGCTGAAACTGGATGGTGAGCGCGGTCAGGTCGACCCGGCCGATCTCCTCCCCGAGTTCCTGCAGGATGTTGCGCAGGAGGTCCTCGAAATCGACGGTCGTGTGGAATACGAAGGCTGTCTTGATCTTGTCGCTCAGGTCTTTCAGAAGGGCATGGATGAGGGTCGTTTTCCCGGTACCGACATCGCCCGTGACGACGGTGATCCCCTTCCTGTCCCTGATCCCGCTCATCATGGAGAACATGGCGCCCGCGTGGGTGCGCGTCATGTAGAGGAACCGGGGATCGGGGTTTATACTGAATGGCTCTTCGGCAAAACCGAAATATTCCCTGTACATGGTAAACACCGACGATTTTAAAACATCACCTGCCGGGCTATGCACGACGTGAAATTGCCGTCATACCCTGCTCGAAAAGAAAAACCGAAACTCTGACTCACAACTTCGTCAGAGCTTGATACCATGATCATCCCCGATGAGCAAGGGATTGCGGCCGAATACTGCGACCCCCTGGTTTTTGGGTGCAGGGAGCCTGACCGAAAGCGGGCAATAAAAAAACAGGGCCATTTCTGACCCTGCCTTTAACAGCCGCCTTCACGGCATGGCGTTATGCGATTCACAAGGGGACGGTAAATTTAGTCTAACGCCTCACCCCATCGAGGTTTTCCCAGTTCATTTCGCCCTTCATCCTTTTGAAGAATTTGAATGCAACGTGAAGGGCAAATTGAATGGCCAGGAAGAAAAACAGTGCGACAGAAAATCCAATGATGGGTGTCAATATTTTGTACCACGTTAGTTGCCCCGCATCCAGTGCCCAAAAACCGGAGAACTGCCAAGGAATCCCCATTGTTGGCATCAATATTTCGAACCACATGACTCGTCCCCCTGCAGTGCACACAAAGGTTTTTACAGATTTTAAAGCAAGATATTTGCCAGTCAGGTGACGAGGTCAACTCGAGTGGGAAAAAGGCTCATAAATGAAAAAGGGTCGTGACCCTGAGAGCCACAACCCCCTGATTTTTCTGGCGCGCCCTCGAGGGCTCGAACCTCGGACGTTCAAATGTTTCGTCTTTCGCCAAATGGCCCTGTTATTTCGGGATGCGCTTGAGGAATGTCATCATCTCATTCAGTACCGGCGTCTGACCTCGATCTTCCAGATGCAGGAGATGGCCGACACCATCGATCTGGACATAGTTCACATTGCTGAAATTCCGCTTCAGCCAGGAAATTTCGTCATCCGACATGACGGCCCCAAGTTTTGCCTCGCCCCGAATGAACAAGACGGGGCACTTGATCTTCACCATGATCTCTTCAGCACCATATCCCCTGGAAAAACCGTCAAAGTCATAAAGCAGCGCGTCGAAATACGTCGGGTCAAGCGCCCACAGGCATCCCGCAAAGAACAGGATCCACTGACTGGTCACACCCGGGTAATCCTTGTACCTGTCAGCCAGTACAAGGGATAATTCTTGTTCTGATGATGCCGATTTCTTCAGATCCAGCCAGAGACCGAACATATCCCGGCTCGAGTCGACGAATTTCCTGTAGATGTTTATGTCCAAAGGAGAATCCTCAATGATGAGGGCCTTCACTTTTTCCGGACACTGTGCGGCTGCCATAAGCGCAATCGCTCCGCCGAGGGAATGGCCCACAAGGACAGCCGGCGCATTCAACTGTCTTAGAAATGACACGGTGTCCCCGGAGAAATCCGCCAGGCGGTAGTGCCCGGCGACCCATCCCGATCGGCCGTTACCTCTCAGGTCCATGGCATAGACATGCCACCTTTGAGAAAGGCTCGGAATGAGCGTAAGATACTCCTGCCAGCGCCAGGCTCCCCCGTGGAGCATGACCAGCGGTTCAGCCGATGGAGAGCCGGAATCAAGATAATTTATTTTCACTTTGCCTGTATCAAATATTTTTTCCTGCGGCATATCTCCTCCCATTGCATACTTCCCCGGAGACACATTTGCCGGGTAGTGCCCGGTGTAGCTGCAGCCGGCCATCATTACCAAAGTCAGGAATAGGCAGACCCCCAGGAAATACCCATATATCATTTTCATGCCTCCTATAATAAAAAAGACCGATTTCCTAATTTCGCTTACCTGCGGGATTATCCGTCCTGGCCAACTCAATTACTGGTGAAAGATGACACAAATTGCAGACATTTCATATCATAATGATTTTATTGGCGCGCCCTCGGGGGATTGAACCCCGGATCTTTGGGGAGGGTCATCTCGGGCATCATGTCAAGAAAATAGACCTGCCCCTCAATTATTTTCCAGCTTGAGGAGATATTCTTTCAGGTGCGTGCCGCCGTTATAGCCGGTCAACTGGCCGTTGCTGCCGATGACGCGATGGCATGGGACAACGATCGGCAGAGGATTTCGTCCGTTGGCGGCGCCGACAGCACGACATGCCGTCGGTCTTCCGATACGTTTTGCCAGTTCCTGATACGAAATGGTTGTCCCGTATGGAATGGCGCAAAGCGCTTTCCAGACGCTGCACTGAAACGACGTGCCTCTGAAAGAGAGCGCGAGATGGAATTCCTTCAACTCGCCACGGAAATAGGCGCCGATCTGGCGCTCCGCTTCTTCGAATCGCTCTGTTGCTTCAACCGATCCGGCCGGCGGTTTCTTCGCGCCCTTTGCATACTGGAAGTTGATTCCAGTCAACCCACTGTCATCGGCGGTCAGAAGAATGGATCCAAGCGGGCTTGATATGAATGTGTGATAGCTCATTGCAGCACCCTTTTGCTTCTTATCGTTCATTGTCTTTCTTTTTTGGCCGTGTAGCTCCACAAATACATTGCGGCGTACGCGCGCCAGGGGCGCCAGCGTTCAGCCATTCGTCTGAGATCTGCGCTCGATATCAGGGAGTCGCCGTTTGACACGGCGTGCCTGAGGCCAAGATCGCCCTCAGGAAATGCATCGGGTTCACCGAATGCGCGCATGGCAATATACTCGGCTGTCCATTCTCCGATTCCCGGGATCTCTGTCAGGGATTCCACAACAGAATCAAGCCCCAGGGAACCATCCCGCGGCAATGTGCCGTTTCGCGTTGCCATTGCGATGGTGCGGATCGTCCGGGCACGCGCGCCGGTCAGGCCGACCTCGTGCAGATCAGCGTCGCATAGAACTTCGGCCTTGGGGAATACATGGGTGATCCACGAAGCAGATTTGCCGTCAACCGGTGTCCCGAATTTTTGAACGATCCGGCCGGCGATTGTCGAAGCTGCTTTCACGGAAATCTGTTGTCCCAGCACGGCGCGAATCATTAACTCGAAAGGATCCCATGCGCCAGGCAAACGGAGGCCGGGCAATACGCGGGCTGCCGATCGTAGCATAGGGTCCATTCCAAGGTCATCTGCAATGCGGATCGGATCCGCGTCGAGATCGAATATCCGCCGAACGCGATCAACGATTTGCGCCAGCCGTGTCATTGTCGGCAACTGTATGCGGAGGATGAGATACGGTCCTTCCGATGCAGGCATTACTTCGATGATGCCCGATTTTCCATCCACTTCAATGCTACGCTGATAAGTTTCGCTTTCCACCGATTCGACGCCCGGAATTGCACGCGCACGCAGAAATCCGAGAACCGATTGCCAGTCAAGAGGAGGTCGATATGCCAACCGAATGGTCAAATCCCCGCCGGTTCGTTCCTGGTCTTGTGTCATGCGCCGAAGCTCTGTCGGCGATGCATGGAAAGAACTGAGAATTGCCTGATTGAATCGGCGGATGCTTTTGAAACCTGCCTCATAGGCAATGCTGGTCATCGGCAGATCGGTTCCATCGATCAGCTGACGGGCAAAATGCAGCCTCTGAGTGCGTAATATCGATTGAGGAGCGACTCCAAGATGTTGTATAAACAACCGCCGCAGTTGACGGCCGCCGATACCCACGCGTGCGGCCAGATCCTCGATGCTTACGTCATCGCAAACGCCCTGTGAAATCAACCTCAGTGCGCGTGACACGATGGCCGAGCTTCCTTCCCAAGCCGGCGTTCCCGGCGCTGTCTCGGGACGGCAACGGCGACAGGGACGGAAGCCGGCTTGTTCAGCAGCCGCAGCGCAGGCAAAAAATTGAACGTTATTCCGCTTGGGCGTGCGCGCCGGACAGATGGGTCGGCAGTAAATGCCGGTTGTTTTGACGCCCGTAAAAAAGCGCCCGTCAAAACGCGGATCACGGCTGCGAAGAGCTTGATAGCAGGTATCCTGATCGATAGTCATGGGATATATATACACCAGACAGGAATCCGTGCTGGCAGTTTTCGGACATTACCATCTGGGCGAGATCCAGCGCGTCAAAGTTCATGCAAACGGGACCGCCAAGCCATATTTTTCGTGGAATTCGTGGCAAACAAAAATCACTCAAGCAGCTGTATGGCCCGGGCTTTAATAAGCAGTTAGACAATGCTCCCGGTCTCCGGCTTTAGCTGGCGAATAGCTCCCGGGGTTACACTCACCTTAAAATCGATGCCGCAAAACACCACCAGTTCCATTTTGTCCACGTCATTAGTGTGGAGAGAGGGTCAAATCTTTATCCTGGTATTGAAAGGGTCAAATCTATATTTTTAGCATTTCTGCCGTTGGTTTTACAATCCGATTGATTGAGGCTTGGCGGGTACCGAGCATGTTTGGCTAGCTCTGATAGCTGAAAAAGGGGCTGTGGCTTACGGCCACACCCCCTGATTTTTCTGGCGCGCCCTCGAGGGCTCGAACCTCGGGCCTTTGGATTCGTACACGGAAACTTAACTCGGGCGATTTCTCATCATTTTTAAGAACTTAAATATCAAGCACTTAGAAAAGCCGTTTTGGGTTTTGTCGGGCTTCCTTAGGTTGTTTTTGATGATGACGGTTACAGTTCGGTTACAGTTTCCCGTATCTTTCTTACAGCCCTCTGGGGAAAAAATATCACGGGCTTTGTGGGTTTGGTCCGCACTTCGAACCCGTTGGATGAGGACGACTGCAGATCCCCCAGGAAATGAATAAAGAAGAGCAGGGCCATAGCTGACCCTGCTTTAACGGTTTTCAGCAGCAACCGCACCAACGATTGAGATGCTCAGGAAGTGATCACGTATTTTGTCCCGGCATCATCGTAATGGAAACTCTGGGAAATTCTCTCACAGCATTTTGCTGACATGGTCAATGTAGATTCTTGACATCTTTTCATACTCTTCCATTGTAAATGCCTTGAGCGTAGTCGTTCTGACGAATTTAGAGGCATTCAATCCCAGCACAATAGCACCTGCAACTTCGTCATTGGGGACCTCGCTGACAGCGATGAAGTCGTATTCCCCCATGGTGAGGTAAAAACCCGTCATTTTACTTCCCATTTCTTCCATTAATTTTGCGCTTTCCTTAACCCGCGCTGGCCCGTCCTTTAGTGTCTTAATCCCTTCTTCCGTCAGTTTCATCAAGACAATGTAAGTCGGCATAACCTGACCCTCCTTTCCGATGGTCACAACAAGGGATTGAATCAATGACTCGTCAAGAAGCCGAGTCTTTTTTTCGCTTGGATAATTAGGAAACTCCAAGAAACAGTGATCTATTTCAACCTTCGAGAAGGCCTGCTATTAGAATAGACTACATCAAGCGAAAGGCGGAAAAATCAGTTTACCGGCGCTGATCCTGTGTAGTACCAGTCGATGAAGTCGATTTTTGCGACGGTGTGCTCTTTTCGTCCTTCTTGGCGCACCACTCGCACTTGTCCTCGTCGTTGAGCATCCATGTGGCCCGTCCGCATACGACACAAGTTTTTGTGTAACCCATGGCGATACCTCCTTGAGCCTTTGGGGCAATTTGCCCGCCCAGGGAAACCGGTCATGAGCTAATGGGTGTCTGTAGAAATGGAGAGACAGGCAACTACGGAAAGAAGATGCGCAAAATACGAAGAGATCTTGTGCAGAGATAGATCCCGAAGTGTAGGCGGGCCTTCACTCTTTAATAATCATTATAAATACCCGGCAAGAAAAGTCAAGAGGCTTCACGACCGGACGGCAACCGATTGCACTCGCCCAGCTTCAAGTCAGAAGAAAGATTGGCCGTGGAGAACTGCGGCCTGGAATACGTCAGCCACCCCTTGATATAAAATTGAAAAAGGGGTTGTGGCTTACGGCCACACCCCTTGATTTTACTGGCGCGCCCTCGAGGGCTCGAACCTCGGGCCTTTGGATTCGTAGTCCAACGCTCTATCCAGCTGAGCTAAGGGCGCGTGTTTTTGAAATAGAAATGGCGGAGAGTGGGGGATTCGAACCCCCGGTACACCTTTTGGGGCGTACATTCGCTTAGCAGGCGAACCCATTCGGCCACTCTGGCAACTCTCCGCGCCGAATATATCGAATTTTTGTTTTTGTCTGGCGGAGGGAGCAGGATTCGAACCCGCGAACCTTTCGGTTAACGGTTTTCAAGACCGCCGCCTTAGACCACTCGGCCATCCCTCCGGGATGTCTTCAAAAGGTTATACAATCCATCCCTTCAAAGAAAACCCCACTCATTCCTGTGAAGGGCAATCGAGTATTTCCGCCGATTGTAACGGGAGTTTAACCTACGGCTTAATTTTGTCAAGCCCTCGCATGTAGGGCCTGAGCGCCTCGGGGATGACGACACTTCCGTCCTTCTGCTGGTAGTTTTCCAGGACGGCGACGACGGTCCGCCCGACGGCGAGGCCGGAGCCGTTCAGGGTGTGGACGAATTCCACCCTGCCGGAGACTTCGCGGCGGAATCGGATGCCCGCGCGTCGGGCTTGGAAGTCCTCGAAGTTGCTGCAGGAGGAGATCTCCCGGTAGACGTTCTGACCCGGGAGCCACACTTCCAGGTCATAGGTCTTGGCGGCGGAAAAACCGAGATCCGCTGAACAGAGGCTGACCGTCCGGAAGTGGAGGCCCAGCTTTTTCAGGATGTCCTCGGCGTCGAGGGTCAATTTCTCCAGCTCATCGTAGGAAGACTCGGGGGTGGTGAACTTCACGAGCTCCACCTTGTTGAACTGGTGCTGCCGGATGAGCCCCCGGGTGTCCTTGCCGTAGGAGCCCGCCTCGGCCCGGAAGCAGGGCGAATAGGCCACGTGGAGACAGGGCAGGTCCTTCTCGTTTAAAATCTCCTCCCGATACATGTTCGTTACGGGGACCTCCGCCGTGGGGATCAGATAGTAATCCATCCCCTGGATCTTGAAAAGGTCCTCCTCGAATTTCGGCAGCTGCCCCGTTCCGGTCATGCTGTCCTTGTTGACCATGAAAGGGGTGAGCAATTCCGTGTAGCGGTGCTCGGTGGTGTGAAGATCGAGCATGAAGTTGATGAGCGCCCGCTCGAGGAGGGCTCCCACGCCGCGATAAACGGTGAACCGGGCCCCTGCGATCTTGGCGCCCCTGGCGAAGTCGAGGATGTTGAGGGCCTCGCCAATGTCCCAGTGGGCCTTCGGTTCGAAATCCAATTTGGGTTTTTCACCCCAGTGGCGGATGACGGGGTTGTCCTCGGAGCTGGCACCGTAGGCGACAGATTCATGCTGGATGTTGGGGATGACCATCATGAAGTTCCGAAGGTCTTCCTCGGTCTTCTCGAGATCCCCTTCGAGTTCCTTGATCCGGTCCGACACGGCACCCATCCGGGTGATGAGATCCGAAGCGTCCTCTTTGTTCTTTTTGCGGCCGCCGATCTCCTTGGAGACCTTGTTCCGTTCGCTTCTCAGGGTTTCCACCTCCTGGAGGATGTCCCTTCGCTTCCGGTCCAGGTTGGCGAAGAGGTCCAGGTCGATCTCCTTTCCCCGTTCGAGCATCTTTTTCCGGAGGAGGTCCAGGTTGTCCCTCAGAAATTTCATGTCCAGCATGGTCTTCTCCCCCTCGAAAAATGTCTTTTTCACCTATCATTTTGATAGGTTGAAGTCAACCGTTTTGTCTCCGCGAAAGGGACGATCAGGCCTTCTCTGACAATGGTTCCCGCTTCCCTGCCGTCAACGAAACCTTCGGCGGGCGGTCTCCAGGACGCGTGCCATTTCGCGGTTCCTGAGCAGGTAAGAGGCGATGAAGAAGGTCAACAATCCGACGACGATAGCCGCTGTCAGGGTGATGAGCCTTTCATTGAAGGGGCCGTCATCTCTCCACGCCAGAAGGTAGCTGGTCAGTTCGATGGCTCCCCACATGGTGAAGGAAGCGACGAAGACCTTGAGGACGGACATCCAGAATTCCCGGTCCAGGAAAGGGCCGATACGCCTTGCGAGGATCACGGAGAGGGTGACGACATTGACGGCGGAAGCGATGGAGGTCGCCAGGGCCAGGCCCCCGTGTTTCAGGGGGAACATGAGGATGATGCTCATGATCGTGTTGACGATGAGGGCCACGATGGCAATCCGGACAGGGGTCTTCGTGTCCTGGAGGGCGTAAAAGGCGGCAACGATGACACGGATCGTCGAGAAGGCCCAGAGGCCCACGGCATAGTACAGCAGGGCCTGGGCAGTCAAAATCGTTGAGCGCAGGTCAAATTCCCCCCGCTCAAAGAGGACGGAGATGATCGGCACGCGCAGCGCGATCAGGGCGATCATGGCCGGGATGGTGATGAAGAGCATGAGCCGCAGGGAAAAGGAGATCGTTCTTTTCATCTCATCGAATTGACCCTTCGTCGCCTGTTCGGAAAAGCTCGGCAGTGCGGCCGTTCCGATGGCGATGGCAAAAACACCCAGGGGAAGCTCGACGAGCCGGTCAGCGTAGTAAAGGTACGATACGCTCCCCTCGGGGAGGAAGGAAGCGAGCAAGGTGCTGATGAAGATGTTGATCTGATAGACGGCGGCGCCGAAAACGGCAGGAAGCATCAGAAGGCCGATCCGCTTCACCCCCGGGTGCCTGAAATGCAGATCGGGCTTGAGGTGGACGCCCCGCCGGCTCAGGAAGGGAAGCTGAAAGAGAAGCTGGAGAAGTCCCCCGATCATCACCCCGATGGCGAGTGCCAGGATGGGCTCATCAAAAAAATCCCGCAGGTAGAGCGCTGCCAGGATCATCGCGATGTTCAGGATGACCGGGGAGAGGGCCGGTGAGGCAAAGTGCCGAAGGGAGTTCAGGATGCCCATGCAGAGGGCGACGAGGGAAATGAAAAAAATATAGGGAAACATGATGCGCGTCAGGAAGACGGTCAGCTCGTATTTGTCGGGGGTTTTGAGGAACCCCGGCGCCATTATCGAAACGATGAGCGGCGAAAGCAGCACGCCCGCAATGGAGACGATGACGAGGATGATGGAAAGCACGGTGAAAGCGACGTTGGCCAGGTCCAGGGCCTCTTCCCTGGACCTTGTCTTCAGGTATTCCGTGAAAACGGGCACGAAGGAGATGGTCAGCGACCCCTCGGCGAAGAGGCGCCGCAGGAGATTGGGTATCCTGAAGGCCACGAAAAAGGCGTCCGTGGCGAAGCCTGCGCCGAAGAAGGCGGCAACGACCATGTCCCGGATGAAGCCAAAGATTCGGCTCAGCATCGTCGCAAGGCCGACGACACCGGCCGCCTTGGCGACGCGAGCGTTTTCAGTCTCTCCGGGTTTCTTCAAATCGTCCATAGGATTCGCAGGGGGATGGCACAGCGAGGAGACCGTGCTTTGTCGGTCTATTTACCAGAAAAGAGGAGGGATTCAATATCTTTCTTTTTCAATCCCGCGACGGCAACCGTCTTTTTTCTCGACAGGTGTCCGGCCACAATGGAAATTTGCGACTTCCGGACCCCGAGCTTCTCGGCGAGAAGATCGATGCAGGCCTCGTTGGCCTTTCCCTCGACGGGCGGTGCCGTGATTTTGATCTTCAGGGCGTCGTCCTGAACACCCGTGATCTCGGACCTCGAGGATTTCGGGAGCACCCGGATGTTGAACAGCACTCCATCTTCGGTTTCTCGAATCGGGATCATCTTATTTGAATTCTTCCCAGTTGGCGCTTTCTTTCTTGCGGGATTCCAGGAGTTTCTTGTTGAATTTCAGGAAAGAGTCGAAATATTTTTCCAGCTGATTCTTGTAGTTCTTGAGTTTCTCCACCTCGCCCCGCAGGGACTCGGTGTCCGACCGTGCCTTGACGGCCGTGCCGTTGTCGGCACCCTTCTTCCAGGACTCGATGAGTTCGATCGTGAAGGTGAGAAAGGATTCGAAGTCCTTTTCGTGCCAGCTCTTGAGGTTCTTTAGTTTTTCGATTTCCTCCTTCACGGCACCGGCAGAAGTGCCCGAGGTGCTGAGGACCTCCTCGGCCTTTGTCCAGGCCTCGGCGATGATGGCCTTGGATTGCTTCTCGGCCTCCGCCTTGGCGGCCCTCACCATCTCTTCCGCCTTGATTTTGGCTTCTGCGAGGATGGCGTCAATCTGCCTTTCCGTCTCCTTCGGAGTATCATCCTTCTGTTTCTTGGCGATGCCGTCGGCCTTGGATTTTGCCAGCTTGAGGAGCTCTTCCGCCTTGGCCTTGGTTTCGGCGATATAGGCCTTCTGCTTGTCCGCCTCCTTCAGGATCTCATCGCGCTCCTTCTTGAAGAGCTCTTCGGCTTCTTTTTTGGCTTTTTTGATGAGCTCTTCCGCCCTCACCTCGGCATCGGCGATGATCGCTTTTTGCTGTTTCTCCGCTTCCCGGACGGTCTCTTCCTTCTGCTTCCGGATGACGGCCTCCGCATCGGCACGGGCCGTGCGCACAATTTCGCGGGCCTTCGCCTCGGCCTCGGTGAGGATTTCGTCCGATTGAGCGGAGGCTTCTGCCTTGACGTCCTTCTGCTGTTTGGTCAGCTTGGCCGCGTCGGCCCTGGCGGATTTCAGCAGGGCGTCGGCCTTTTCCTTGGCCTCTTCGATGATGAGCTGGTACTCTTTCTGAGCCTCTTTCTTGACGACTTTTTTCTGTTCATCGAGCCACTCCTCGGCCTGCACCTTGGCCGACCGGAGAATTTTTTCGCTCCGGTCCTTTGCCTCGTCGAGGATCGCCTGGACTTCTTTCTCCGCATCCTTGACCCGCTCGAGTTTCTTTTTGTCGAGGAGCTTCAGCACCTCGCTCCGGGAGGCGTTCTGCATCTCATCGGCCTTGGCCTTTGCCTCGGCGATCAGCTCCTTGGACTTGGCCTGCGCCTCTGCCAGGGCTTTCTCTTTTTCTTCCCGAACGAGTTTTTCCGCATTCTGCCGGGCGGCCTTCAGGATCGTGTCGGCCTGAACCTTGGCCTCGGCGATAATAACGTCCTTCTGGGCCTCCAGGTTAGAGTTTCCCTCGACCAGGCCGCCTTTCCTCAGCTTGTCTGCGTCGATCCGGGCGGCGTCCAGGATCTCGTTGGCCATCGCCTTGGCCCTGGCGAGGACGGCATTGGATTTCGTATCCGCTTCCTTTGCTGCCTCATCCGTCTGCTTGGACCTGATCCGCTCCGCCTCCGCCTTGGCGATATTGAGGATTTCGTCCGCCTTGGCCTTTGCCTCGTTGACGATTTCCTTATGATATTCCTCTGTCTGGTTCTGCAAGAGCTGAGTCCGGAGCTGATACTGCTTGGCCTTTTCGACGATCTCCTGATAGTGCTTCTCCGCCGCCTTTTCCGCATCCCCCCGGAGTTTTTTGGCGAGATCGCCGGCCTCCAGCCGGACCTGGTCCAGGATCTCCTCGGCTTTCTTCTTTGCCTCGCCGACGATTTCGTGGTAGGGCTTTTCAGCGAGGTCCCTGGCCCCGTCGGGCGGACCGCCGGCGGGGCCGAGGATCATCTTGACCTTGATGTCGGACAGTTCTTTTTCAACCTTGGCGAGGTTCTCTGTGAGGGAGGCATTCTGAGACAGGAGAATTTCGAACTCGGCAGCGATGAACTTCAGGAAGCCCGCGACCTCTGTGGCTTCAAACCCCTTGAAGACTTTCTTGAATTGCCGCTGCCTGATATCCGATGGTGTAACTTTCACGCACGGTCTCCCGTTAGGACTTTAACCGGTAAGCAAACTCGACCATGCTCCGCACGACAAAATTCTGGAGCAGGTAGATGACCACGATGACGATGACGGGAGAGATATCGATGCCGATATTCCCCATGGGGACCAGCCGTCTGACGGGGCGGAGGACGGGTTCTGTGGCCCGGTACAGAAACCTAACGATGGGATTGTAGGGATCGGGACTCACCCAGGAAAGCAAGGCACGGATGATCACGATCCACATGTAGAGCGTGAGGCCTATGTCAAGAATTCTGGCAATGATTTCGACAAGGTTGGCCACAATGAACATAAGCACTCTTAAGTATTCAATTTTTCAGGTTTTGTGAAAATAAATGTTGAGGAAATAAAAGTCAAGGCATATATTTCCCATACTCTGACCCAATACTACATCGTCCGGTTTGACGGTGATCTTTAAACCGGCTCTGTAGAAAAACCGAACAATTTTAATATATTATAATTTTTTTGAAATACCCCTCACCGCTGTATCTGATCCTCAAAAGCTAGTATGCAAATCTGACGCCCGTTCGTCGTCTATATGAAGGATTTACAAAGGAAAACAAAAAAAGGAGGAAAGAAAGGGATGAAGGGAAAAAAGATAGCCGTCATCGGCGGCGGCAAGATGGGGGAAGTCCTCGCCAGCGGGATCATTTCGGGAAAGCTCTTGCCTGCCTGGGATGTGACCGTGACGGACATCGTCCCGGCGCGGCTTAACCATCTCAAGAGCGAGCACAAAGTCCAGGTGACAAGCGATAACAAGAAGGCCGTCAAGGATGCCAACATTGTCATGCTTGCCGTCAAGCCCCAGAACATGTCCGAGGTCCTCAAGGAACTCTCACCGGCCATCGACAAGGACAAACTCGTCATATCCATCGCTGCGGGCATCACCATCGGTTTCATCCAGGATCATTTGAAGAAAGGGACGCGGATTGTCCGGGTCATGCCGAACACACCCGCCCTCATCCGGGAGGGCGCCGCTGCACTTGCTCCAGGGGAACATGCGACCGAGGAGGATATGCAAACGGCCCGCACCATCTTCGACGCTATCGGGGTTACGGTGATGGTGAAAGAGGACCTGATGGATGTCGTCACGGGGCTCTCCGGAAGCGGCCCCGCCTACGTCTTTATCATCATTGATGCCCTGTCCGATGCCGGCGTACTCATGGGTCTTCCCAGGGACATCGCGCAGAAACTCGCTGCCCAGACCCTGGTCGGAGCAGCGAAACTGTATCTGGCCACGGGGAAACACCCCGGGGAGTTGAGAGACATGGTCACTTCGCCGGGCGGTACAACGATTGCCGGTATCAAGGAGTTGGAACAGAAGGGTCTCCGGGGAGCGCTCATCGCGGCCGTGGAAGCCGCCACGCTGCGGTCGAAGGAGCTGGGGAAGGGAAAGTAAAACAAAGGGCAAAGGGTCAAGGGTTCAGGGTATAGGGTAGAGGGAACCCGGTCTAGGGTTCCGGGCACAGGGAAGAGAAAAACCTCTTCACAGTAAATGTGGAGGGGTTTTTTGTCTCGCCTTTTTTTTACCTCTTACCCTTAACCCTTTACCCTGTCCCCTATGACCTAGGATTTGAAGATGTCGTAGATCCGGTCGAGGAGACCGGATT
>Ga0209610_1000048_pt1 | contig 55530 bp, 54 predicted proteins | sample LakKivw275mmetaG_FD_184137 | JGI IMG/M metagenome (GOLD analysis project Ga0209610, IMG submission 184137) | Anoxic lake water microbial communities from Lake Kivu, Rwanda to study Microbial Dark Matter (Phase II) - Lake Kivu water 275m metaG... | ecosystem: Environmental > Aquatic > Freshwater...
GGAGGAATCCCTGCAACTGATCATTCTCAGGGAGCTGGCTGCATATTTTACCGAGTATGAGGCTATTCACGGCATACGATCGAGAAGGTCGGGCGCCAATGTATATGTGGAGATATTTCTGGAGTTTGACGCGGACAGGAAGATGCGGGAAATTCAGGAAGTTATCAATTCCATAAAGAAAAACCTGGAAGAAAAGATCAACGGCAGTGAGATAGTTATTTCCCCGACTACGAGCGCGGTAACGTGAATATGGACGCGGATAAACTGGTAATAAATAAGGTGATCCTGAGCGACCTGCCCAGAATAATTGAATTTGTGGTCAGATGGCTACAGGATAAAGGGCTGGGAATGTACAGATTCGCCTTTGAAACTGCGGTGGATGAGGCCAGCACCAATGTAATGAAATATGCCTATGATGGCAACAGTGGCTATTTTGAAATTTCCTGCAGCCTGCGAAACGACGAGGTCATTATTAAAATTAAGGACCACGGGAAATCATTCGACCCCAACTCTGCACCTTTACCTGATGTAAAGGCTGATCTCGATAGCCGCATGATTGGGGGGCTGGGCATATACATGATGAAAAAAATGATGGACGAAGTCAGCCACAGTTATGATGCGGGCGCCGGGAACGTCCTCACACTGCGTAAAAGGGTTCATAATATTAAGGACAAGGCTAGCCAATAATCAGATCGGACAGGGCCCGCTTGGGCAGGTGGTGGACTCCCTGTTCGTCGTGCCAGTACTTGATATCCCCGTCCTTGCCCACGGGCTCTATGACCACCTTTTCCTTGGGTTTACCGATAGCTATGACCAGCAGTATTTCATAACGCTTGTCTATTCTGAGCAGCCTGCTCAGTTCCGGTTTGCGTATGGTGGCTATCATACAGCCGCCCAGGCCCCTCTCCGAAGCTCCCAGTAATATGCTTTGAGCCGCTATGCCGTGATCGCAGCCGAAGCTGGTGCTCAAGTGTGTATCGCCCAGAACGATAATGTAGGCCGATGGCTTTTCTCCCTCCTCCGGGCCGTGCCAGTCTTTGAGATACATGGCCCAGCCGAGCTGCGGGAATATCTTTTCGTTTTTCTTGGGATCGTTTGAAAGGATATATTTCAGCGGCTGCCGGTTGAGCGCCGATGCGGACATCCTGGCCAGGTCGACAAGCTCCTTGAGCGTGCTCAGTTCAACAGGAACGTCCTGGAAGAAGCGTCGATAGCTGCGATTTCTATATACGATTTCCTTCAAATCCATATTATTCCTCCCCCGATTCAGCGTCTAAAGGGATGAAGTGTGAGCCGGTTCAGGCGTGTTTAAGGGCCACGCCTTCCAGGACATTAGCCACGTCTTCGCAGCGGTCTATGGCGCCCTCCATGTGCTCATATATCTCGCGCCACTTGATAATGTCCGCTATCTCGGTAGTGTCATCGAAGAGCTCGGTCAGGGCGGAGCGGTAAGTTGTGTCGGCCAGGTTCTCCAGCCGGTTTATTTCCACGCAGCTGCTGAGTATTTTCTCCAGGTTGGCGTTGTGCTTTCTCAGGCTGGGCATGACCTTGGACACCTCGGTTGTCACCTGCACCAGTATATCCGCCAGCTCCCTGGCGCGCTCGCCTGGAGACTTGACTTTATAAAGCAGCATGGCATCGGCAGCGGCCTGGATCAGGTCAGTCACGTCATCGAGTGAATGCGCCAGTAGGCCGATGTCCTCCCTGTCAAATGGCGTAATAAACGAGCGGTTGAGCTGGAACATGATCTCGTGGGTGATAGTATCTCCCTGGTGCTCTATTTTCATGAGGTCGCTCACTTTTTGATCGATGTCTTCCCAGAAGCAGATCATGTCCTTCAACTTTTCAGCGGCCACCACCATGTTCTTGGCGCTCACCTCGAAAAGATCGAAGAACTTGTCGTCACGCGGCAGTATACTGAATCTAGCCATTTTAACCATAAAATTATATCACAGTGAGCCGATCAACTGCTTCAAAGGAAAGGGCTGTAAACCAATTTTGACAGCGGGTAATATGAGGTTTATCCTATCAATACTTATAGTATGAGGAGGTAGTCAGAGATGTCTGAAGTCTGCTGGATGTCCGCAATCGAACTCATCAACGAATTCAAGAAAAAGAAGCTGTCACCTGTCGAGGTAACCAAGGCTTTGCTGGATAGAATAGACAAGATTAACCCCAAGTTAAATGCTTTTATCACACTCCTGCCTGAGACGGCGCTCTCCACGGCCAGGGAATCCGAGGAGAAATATCATAAGGGTAAAGCCCGAGCCCTGGAGGGAGTAGCAGTCGCCATTAAAGATAATACCTTCACCAAAGGCATAAGAACGACCGACGGGTCCAAGCTTTTTGAAAACTATGTCCCGGATACGGACGCGGTGCTGGTGGAAAGGTTAAAAAACGCCGGCGCAATCATACTTGGTAAAACAAACTTGCCCGAATTCGGCCTGGTGGGCATTACGGATAACGTGCTGTTCGGCAAAACGGTAAACCCTTGGAACCTGGGAAAGACCTGCGGCGGTTCGAGTGGAGGATCCGGGGCCGCCCTGGCGGCCGGTCTCTGTCCCATCGCACAGGGCAATGATGGCGGGGGTTCAATCAGAATACCCTCTAGCCTGTGCGGAATTTTCGGCCTGAAGCCCACTTTCGGCAGGGTGCCTTACTATCCCCATTTCCCGGGCTGGGAGACGCTTAACAATGAGGGACCAATGGCGCGCTCTGTCGAGGATGCCGCTTTGATGCTGGATGTAATGGCAGGCCCGTCGCTTTTTGATCCCACAACGTTGCCACCCTATCCGGGCAAGTTCCAGCAGGACATGAAGGGCGAGGTCAAAGGCTTACGGCTGGCCTACTCAATGGACCTGGGCGGCGGGTTCCCGGTGGATGGCGAAGTTCTGGAAAAAACCAGGAAAGCAGCCTTTCTTTTTGAGAAACTGGGCTGCCACGTGGAAGAGGTCAAACCTGGATGGATAAACATGGAAACGGCCTTTATAACCACCGAGCTTTCCGAAACCCTGACGGCCAATGAAAACGATGTAGAGAAATATAAGAGCATAGCCTTTCCGCCTTACCTGCCCTTTATGGACTTTGCGCCCACCTTTACCAACCGTGATATGGTGAGGATTCAATTCGACCGGGCCAAATTAAGCGAGCAGGCCGGCAAGTTCTTCGAGAAATATGACATTCTGCTGACTCCGACCACTTCGGTGGTGGCGTTCGAGGCCGGGGAAAATGGACCGCTGGGACCGGCCAGGATAGCGGACAAAGACGGCAGTCCCAGCGCCTGGGTCTGCTTCACTTATCCCTTCAACTTTACCGGCCAGCCAGCCGCTTCGGTGCCCTGTGGCTTTAATTCAGAGGGATTGCCGGTCGGCCTGCAGATCGTAGGCAGGCGCTTTGAGGAGGCGCTGGTGCTGCGTGCAGCGGCAGCCTTCGAGAAAATCCAGCCGTGGCGCGATAAGACACCCAGTATTTGAACAGGATAGGGAGCCACTGATGGATTTATATAAGGACCCGGCCCGCTCGCCCGAGCAAAGGGCCGATGACCTGCTCTCCAGGATGGACCTGGATGAGAAGGTCGTGCAGCTGGGTGGCATATGGGCCATGCAACTGCTGGTGGATTGCCGCTTTTCAACGGAGAGGGCAGCGCAGCTAATTAAAAACGGTATAGGGCAGGTCTGCCGCGTTGGGGTCGGGACCACACTGGAGCCTGAAGATATCAGGACGTATGTAAATGACCTGCAGCGTTTTTTAGTTGAAAATACTCGTCTGGGAATCCCGGCGCTGGTACATGAAGAATGCCTGGACGGCTTCATGGCCAAACAGGCGACCATATTTCCGCAGGCGATTGGCCTGGCAAGCACCTGGGACCCCGAGCTGGTGCGAGAAATAGCCACGACTATAAGGGGACATATGCTGTCGGTGGGAGTCCGTCAGGGCCTGGCCCCTGTGCTGGATGTCAGCAGGGAACCGAGGTGGGGGCGCATTGAGGAGACCTACGGTGAAGACCCTTATCTTATAGCCGCATTGGGCGTGGCCTATGTCAAAGGCCTGCAGGGTGATGACGTTTCGCAGGGCGTGGTTGCCACACTCAAGCATTTTGCTGGATACGGGAAGGCCGAGGGTGGATTAAATCTTGCGCCGGCGGACATACCTGCCAGGATGCTGCGCGAAGTTTACCTGTATCCTTTTGAACGCGCTGTCAAAGAGGCAGGCGCCCTTTCTGTGATGAATGCTTACAATGAAATTGACGGCATTCCCTGCGTGGCCTCCCATGAGCTTCTCACCAGGATTCTGCGCCATGAATGGGGATTCAAGGGCATCGTGGTTTCCGATTATTTTGCGGTCATCCAGCTTCAGAGATTCCACCATACGGCCGCCTCGCCAGAGGAGGCGGCACTCCAGGCGCTCGGGGCCGGCACGGACCAGGAGCTCCCAACGCCCGACTGTATGAACGATAAATTCAAACAGCTGATAAGAGACGGCAAGTTCCCGCTGGAATTGATTGATAATGCCGTGCGAAGGGTGCTGAAACTGAAGCTCATGCTGGGATTGTTCGACCGTCCATTTATTCAGGAAGGCAGCATAAAGAAAGTCTTTGACACGCCCGGAAACAGGGATCTTGCCCTTAAGGCCGCCAGAGAGTCTATAGTCCTGCTGAAAAATGAGGGCGACCTTCTGCCTTTAAAGCGAAATATAAAGCGGCTTGCCGTCATCGGGCCGAATGCCCACAGCCCCAGGAACCAGCTCGGAGACTATACTTATCCCGCCCAGGCGCAGCTTATGGGGATGACGGCCTATTCACTGGAATGCCAATTACCGCATGAGGAGGTTCAGGCGGATAGAATGACGGTGCCGGTCGTGAGCATTTTCGACGGCATACGTAAAAAAGCTTCGGGAAAATGCAAGGTCCGATACGCAGCGGGCTGTGATATAACCGGCGATTCCCGCGAAGGCTTCGAGCAGGCGGTTAGAGCCGCAAGGTCTGTGGACGCCGTTATCATGGTTATGGGCGGAAAGTCAGGCCAGACCCCGGAATGTACCTGCGGCGAGATGAGAGACCGGACGACGCTTACGCTTCCGGGAGTGCAGGAGGCGCTGCTGAAGGAGGTATATGAGGCCGGAAAGCCGGTCGTCCTGGTAATCATCGACGGCAGGCCGCTAAGCCTTGGCTGGATTGCTGAAAAAATACCGGCGATTATCGAAGCATGGCTGCCGGGAGAGGAAGGCGGTAGTGCCGTGGCAGACGTATTATTCGGCGAATTTAATCCCTGCGGGAAATTACCGGTCTCGTTTCCCCGTAGCGTTGGTCAGTTGCCCGTGTATTATGGATTAAAGCCGTCCGGCGGCCAGTCACAGTACTGGGGTGAATATGTAGATTCGTGCACCGGACCAATGTATGAATTTGGTTTCGGCCTGAGCTATACGGATTTTAGATTTACCAATCTGGAGATCGATCCGCCTCAAATCAAAGGAAAGATGACGGTGAGGATTGGTGCTGATATAACCAACACCGGTGAAACGGCAGGCGTTGAAGTGGTGCAGCTATATGTTAACGATGTAGTCGCCAGCGTGAGCCGGCCTGTCAAACAGTTGGTGGGTTTCCAGCGCCTGCAGCTGGATCCCGGTGAAACCCGGAGGGCGGAGTTCGAGCTGCCAATCGATGCACTTGCCTTCTATAACGGGCAGATGGACAGGGTCATAGAGCCCGGCGTTTTCAAGGTGATGATGGGACGGTCATCCAGCGACATACTGCTGCAGGGTGAGTTTGAGTTTTTACAGTAGGTTTTAAGGGTTGTAGAGCACGAACTTCCCGTTGCGTACTATTTGCACCACACACGAGTGAACGGGTTCCCTGTCGGCGGTGAAGCTGAAAGAGCCGAGCGGCGTGGTGAAGTTGCTTATGGCGGCCAGGGAATCACGTATGGCCTGCGTGGTGGGAGCGCCGACGCTGCGTATGGCATAAGCAAAGAGCCAGGCGCCGGTATAAGCCTGCGCTGCAAACTGGTCAGGTTTGATGCCGTAGGCTTTTTGGAATGAAGAGATAAACTCCAGGCTGCGCGGGTTGGTGCTGTTTATGTTCCAGGCAGTGCCCGCCATCACGCCCTCGGCGTCAGCGCCTGCCTGTTTGATCACGTCCGTGGAATTAAAGCCGTTTCCGCCGATTATCAGGCCGCTGAATCCCAGCTTGCGGGCCTGCACGATGATGGGCGCAGCCTCTTTGGCCAGTGCGGAGACCAGGATTGCATCAGGATTGAGAGCGACTATCCTGCCAAGCTGAGCTTTAAAATCGGTATCGCCGCGCAGGAAGGTCTCGTAGGCCACTACCTGAAGCCCGTTTTTATCCACCGCGTCAGCGAAAGCCTTATATCCGGCTATAGTGTAGTCGTCGTCCTTGCCCCATAGCAGGGCAACCTTTTTTACCGCCAGCTGGCTGGCCGCTACCTTAATGGTCCCGGCAATAACGGTTGACTCGGGCAGGCTGCAGCGGAAAACATAGTTTCCCATCTCAGTTATGCCGGGCACCGTATTGCTGACGGCAATAATTGGCACTTTATTCTGCTGGGCTACCGGGTCCGAAGCGAAGGCCTGCGAAGAGAGCGTGGGACCGATAAGTCCGACCACCTGCTCGCTGCTGATCAACTTGGTAGCTGAGGCCTTAGCGCCATCCGGCGTGGCCCCGGTATCAACGATTACCATATCAATCTTGCTGGTTTTGCCGAGATAATTGTTATCGTTGATTTCTTTTACAGCCAGTGAGATCCCTTTTTGCTGGTAATCGCCGTAGGCGACAATGTCTCCACTGAGGCCGATGAAAGATCCAAGTTTAATGCCGGACTGCTTTTCAGGCATAGCAGGAGACTGGGGAGCGCCGGATGAACAGGCTGACATCAGGGGTATTATTAGGCCCAGCAGTAGTATTTGCTCTTTTCTCATTGCGCCTTCCTCATACTGCCACCCGTGGCGGCTCGGGGCTTTCAAATTATATATGTTCTCGGGAGATGTTTAAAGGCCTGATATTTGTCAGTGTTATGGGCCTGATGTAGAATTGCATACCAATTCAAGGGCATTCAATAACTAACGGAGGGTAGCAATATGAAATCTACCTGGGGTTGTTTGCTGGCAGCGGGTGGCGCTGTCGTCCTCGTTGTAATTATCGTGGCCCTTTCATTGATGGGGATATATAACTCGCTGGTTACCAAGTCTCAGGCCATCGACGCCCAGTGGGCACAGGTAGAGACGCAGTACCAGAGACGCTACGACCTGATACCGAACCTGGTGAATTCAGTTAAAGGTATGATGAAGCAGGAACAGACGGTCTTTCAGGCCATAGCCGACGCCAGAACCAAGTATGGCGGCGCACAGACAGTCGACGCCAAGGCCCAGGCGGCGGGTGAGGTGGAGACGGCGCTGGGCCGGCTCATAGCTGTCATGGAAAACTATCCGGATCTTAAATCCAGCCAGACGGTGATAAGCCTGATGGATGAGCTGGCAGGCACCGAGAACCGCATCAGCGTGGAACGCCGCCGCTATAACGATCTGGTGAGGGACTACAATACACAGATAAAGACTTTTCCGACCAACATGCTGGCAGGCATGTTCGGTTTCAGTGAGAAAGCCTACTTCCAGTCTGTCAGCGGGGCCGACCAGGCGCCGAAAGTGGAGTTCTAGTGCCAAGGATTGCCCTCTGGCTGACGCTGGTCATATTTTTGGGCCTGGCGGTGCTTGCACAGCCTGTGCTTGCGCAGAACTTCCCGGACTACCAGGGATACGTTAATGACTTTGCCGGGGTGCTTACCCCAGCCACCAGGACCAGCCTTGAAGCCAAACTTACTCAGCTGGACAAGGATACCACTGCCCAGGTTGCTGTAGTCACCATCAGGAGCCTCGAAGGCGACAGCATCGAGGACTATGCTGTCAGGCTGTTTGAAAAGTGGGGCATAGGCAAAAAAGGCAAGGATAACGGCGTACTGTTCCTGGTGGCCGTCGACGATCGCAAGATGAGAATCGAGGTAGGCTACGGGCTGGAGCCGATTATAACGGACAGCCGCGCCGGCAGGATACGTGACGAGCAAGTGTTGCCCCAGTTCCGCAAGGACAATTACGACGCAGGCATCACCGACGGCGTTAATGCTATCGAAACATATATACGCAGCGGCACCCCGCCTGCGCCGCTGGAGGAAAATCCGGTCAAGTCAGCCCTGGGTGATTCCCTTGGTGTGTTTTTCTGGCTGACCATTATCACCGTTTACCTCTCGGGCTTCCTGGCCCGAAGTAAAAGCATCTGGTTGGGCGGCATTTGGGGAGGTGTCGCTGGCATAGTATTGGGCCTTGTCATAGGAGGAATTTCAGCCCTGATCATCACGCCGCTCATATTCGGCGGGTTGGGACTGTTAACGGATTTTCTGCTGTCCAGGAACTATCAGTCGCGCAAAGCTTCAGGGCAGTCAACTGACTGGCATAAGTCCGGGGGAGGTTTCTGGGGCGGATTTGGCGGAGGTTCCGGTGGCGGAGGGTTTGGCGGATTCGGCGGCGGGATGTCCGGAGGCGGCGGCGCCAGCGGCAGCTGGTAATGCCGGCCGGGCCTGTTTGTCGCCCGGCATGCCACCATCTACAATAATCATAATGACTATTATTTCAAGTAGAGAGGAACGCTATGTCGCAGGAATTAGGCAAAGTAGAAAAACCGGAGGTTGACAGCTTCAAACATAACAGGAAAATAATGCAGGTGCCGCTTGTATATGCGGGAAAAGACTCCCCCGAGGAATACATTGAGCTTTTTAGGAAATATTGGCAGCAGGTGAACGAGATGGTGAACAAGCTTGAGAACCGGCTGGGCAGCGCCACCATAATATTTCATGAGACGCTCAGCACCGGAGGACAGGAAGGATTGAAGCTGCTGGAGGGCCTGAACTCCGAGAGCTACAAAATTATCTGCGAGCGCTGCCAGGACCCGACAAAACTGAGGTGCATAGAGGATGACCAGCTCCTGGCAGAGGTCATGGACTGGGAACGTTGTCTTATCATGGGTTTTATCAGCGAAAAAGTTGCCACCAAGGTATATGAATTCTTTGGAGATTCTTCACGAAGAAGGTACCAGTATATAAGCAAAGCAATCGATGAAGCGCTCAAAGACGGCGACGTAGCGCTGTTGTTTATCCGTGAGGGGCACCTGGTGCAATTTCCGCAGGACGTGGACGTATTCAGCGTGGCGCCGCCTGCGCTGGACGAGCTTCACCGCTGGGCGCGCGACCGTGCGGCACAAAAAGAAAAGCAGAAAGACTGAGCGGGCTACAACTTTTTAAGCGGAACCTTGCCTGCAGCCCTGGGCTCAAGTGACAGCGCTTCCGTCGGGCAGACCCACATACACAGGCCGCAGCCGATGCATCGCACCTCGTCCCGCGTCAATTTTCCATCTTCAACCTTAAGCGCCTGCATCCAGCACCTGCTGACACAGGCCTCGCAGGTCGTGCAATTATCCTGGTCGATTTGAACCAGATAACGTGCAGAGACCATCTGGCTGGGGAAGGGGGAGTTCTTGGCTCCCTTAATTATCCAGCAGTGGCAGCCGCAGCAGTTGCACAGCAGGTTGGTGAAATGGTCGGGCGAGTTGGCATAGTTGTGGACCAGCCCGGCTTCCTCAGCCTCATCCAGCCGCTTGAGCGCCTCCTCCCTGGTTAAACGCTTGGTAAACCCCCGCTCAACAGCGAACTCGGCAGATTCGCCAACGACCATACAGACATTCATCGGCTCGGAGCTGGGCTTACCGATTAAATTTCCCTGGTGTCTGCAGACACACGTTCCGGCGGCTATGTACTCCGCCGAGTTGATCAGCTCTTTGACTTCTTTATAGGGGACCACGGTGGTCACATGCGGAATTTCCCTGTCAACCTTGATCTGCTTGCCTGCAACGGCCTTCTGCAATATCGGCGGCGTTCCGGACATCATCTCTCTCTTGATGGCCTTGGAATAGTCCCTGAGCAGGAAGGCGATTTTCTTATGCCGCTCGTCCACGATGCCCCGCATCAGCTGGAATTCTATCAGCCCCGGCACAAAGGGCAGGCCTTCGTAAATCTTGACGCCATTTTTCTCCTTGATATGTATGGTGCCCTTGTCCCCCATGGTTTCAAGCTGGGCGGCCAGTTTTTTCAGGTCCTTCTCGCCCAGGCTGGCGGCTATCTCCTCCACCGTGGCGTAATCGATAGGCATGGCGCAGGCGATGGCAGCCTCCTCCGGGGTGAAGAGGAACTCGACAAAGGCGTAATATTCTTCACAGGGTATGGCAGGAATGGCGGTTGTCCGTGCATTCAGAGCAGCAGCAAGCTTATCGTAGATAGCATTAGCCATGGTCCACCTCTCAATTAGTTTGTGTACAATATATTTGCGTGCAGTCTATCAGGTGTCCCGGAGATTGTCAAGGAGATAGTATCAGCTAGAAATCGTGCAGTAAATATATACAATGGCGGATTAATTGTGTTCGGATAATTTACAGGTTGGTGGCGCGGTGCAGGCACTGCTTCCAGCGGGCGTTGACCCAGTCCTGCAGCTCGTCTATTTGTTCCTCGGTGATGGTCTTGAACCTGCCCTGTGATACGAAGTATTCCCGCACCGGCTGCAGGTTCCCCCCTTTGCGTGCCAGCGATTCGGAGGCTGAGGTGAGCCTGAAGACGCCGTTCTCGATTTCGTACAGCACAACCAGCCCGGTCTCAACGGCCATCTCACCCATCTTGATTGTATCGCTGAAGGGGAAGAGCCAGCCGGGCGGACAGGGGGTGTGGATGTGAAGGAACCTGGTGCCCTCAATTGTGCGCGCTTTTCTCACCTTCTCGTAAAGGTCCAGGGGATACGAGGCGGAGCAGGTGGCTACGTAGGGCAGGCCGTGCGCCTCCATTATGGCCGTCATATCCTTCTGGTACTGCTGTTTGCCAAGCACTGGGGTTGTACCTGATACCGCTCCCAATGGAGTCGAGCCGGAGCGCTGGTTGCCAGTGTTCATATAACCTTCGTTATCATAGCAAATATAAATGAAATCGTACTGCCTTTCAGCAGCACCGCTGAGCGACTGGATGCCGATATCGTGCGTGCCGCCGTCGCCAGCGAAGGCCAGCACCGTAATGCCTTTTTTGCCCAGCGCCTTCAGGCCGGCCACCAGGCCTGTGGCCGAGGCGCCGGTGGAGGCAAAGGGAGTATTGACACAGGGGACGTTAACTGCCGTTATAGGGTACATGCCGTGCAGCACGGTGGCGCAGCTGGCAGGAACGGTGACTATGCACTGGCCTTCCAGCGCCTTCAGTGTGTGCCGGTAGGCCAGCGAAAGGGCGCAGCCCGGGCAGGTGCGGTTGCCCGGCAGTATCCATTCCTGTTCAGTTAAGCTTACGGCGTTGACTTTCAAATCTGTTCTCCCTTAAATCTGGCAGATCCATTCCGGGTAATCCGGGTTGATGACGGTCTCCTTGAGTGATGCTATGGCCTTCTTGGTAGCGTCGGCCAGCTCGTGGGCCTTTACGTCACGGCCTCCGAGCCCCACGATGAAGTTCCTGATAGAGGCGTTGATATATGTACCGTACAGCGCGGACTTGATCTCAGAGCAGGTGGCCCCTTCCGAGCCGTAGCTTATATTTTTATCGAAGACCACGATGAGCTTGGACTTTCTCAAAGCCCTGACCACGTCGGACTTGGGGAAGGGACGGAAGACCCTGAGCCCCAGCACGCCCACCTTTATACCTTCTTCCCGCAGCATCTTGGCGGCCACGATAGCTTCCATGGCCAGGCTGCCCATGGCGACCACCGTTATCTCCGCGTCCTCGGTGTGGTCCTCCCAGAACATGTTGGCGTAGTCGCGTCCAAAGATCTGGCTATACTCCTCACCCGCCTGGAGTATAGTTTCCCTGGAGTTCTGCAGCGCCTCCTGCAGCAGGTAACGCAGCTCCATGTATCCGTGGCATAGCTTGCCGTCCACCCCGACCCTGGGGTTGGCCAGCGTCACCAGGTTGTAGTTCTTGGGGTCGGACGGGTCGAGTGAGGTGTGAGGCTTATAGGCAGGCAGGTATTTGTCCACATCCTTCTGGTCGGGGATAGCGACCGGCATCTCTGTGTGAGATAGTATGTAGCCGTCGTAGCAGACCATCACCGGTATGAAGACCTGCTCGGCAATGCGGTAGGCCTGGATAATCGTGTCAATTATCTCCTGGTTACTGCGGCAGTAAATCTGTATCCAGCCGGTATCGCGCTGCGAGATAGAGTCCTGCTGGTCGTTAAGCACATTCCAGGGCGCCCCGATGGCCCGGTTCACGCAGGCCAGCACAATGGGCAGGCGGGCGCCTGCAGCCCAGTGAAGCATCTCGTGCATGTAGGCCAGCCCGTGCGAGCTGGTGGCCGTGAAAGCCCTGGCGCCGACCAGGGAGGCAGAGGTGCAAACGGCCATGGCGCTGTGTTCGCTCTCGACCGCCACATACTCGGCCTGCAGTTCGCCCTGTTCCACATATTGTGAAAGCTGTTCGGTCAGGGGCGTCTGGGGTGTTATGGGATAGGCGGCAACTACCTGTACGCGGCTGAGCCTGGCAGCTTCGGCCGCCGCCTGGTTGCCGTCAAGTATGCGGATATTGGATTTTCTCTGTATGGCCATAATATTAAGCTGCGCTCTTGTCTTCCTGTTCCATGACGATAGCCTGCACAGGACAGACCTGTGCGCAGATGCCGTCTCCCTTGCAGTATTCCAGGTTGATGGTCGGTGGAATGCCCTTGGTAATTACCGCCTCCGGACAGTACAGCCAGCACAGGTAACAGGTGGGCTTGTTCAGCCTGGACGCCGTGCACTTGTCCGCATCGATCCTGGGTACAAGGATGCGCCACTCACCGGTCTTGCCGGCTTCGCCGATGCCCGGGTGAGACTCATCGCAGATATGTCCGCAGTCCCTCGTTCCCATTATATTAACCTTTACTGCTCAATTTAGTTATCTGGTAGGTCCTGTTGATGGCAGAGATATTGATATCAACGGACTCGGGGGAGAACCTCTCCCTGATTACCTGCTCCAGGTTTGGCATATCGACTATGTCAGTGGCGCGGATCAGCGCGCCCAGTATGGCTGTATTAACCACCACCAGGCCGGCTACTATGAGTCCCAGACCCTGGCAGACGCTGGTGGCATCTGCCGTGGCTACATTGAATTCTCCCTTTATCCCCAGCTCGGCCGGGGCCAGCGGGGAATTCACTATCAGCCAGCCGTTCTTCTGCAGGCCGGAGGTCACCTCTGCATAGGGCAGCAATGTGGGATCAAGCACAACCACGATGTTAGGATTTTCCACCTGTGATACCACCAGCACGGGCTCAGTGGAAATCCTGGTGGAAGCACTCACCGGCGCGCCGCGCCTTTCCGCTCCGAAGGAGGGTGCCGCCGTTACGCCGCGGTAGCCTTTAAGGTATGCTGCCTGGGCTACAATCTTGGCAGCAGTGATTGCCCCCTGTCCACCACGTCCATGCCACCTGATCTCAAGCGGTCTGTTACTGGTGGATAACTTTTGTGACATTAATGGTCTTCTCTCTGCGGGGCCGAAGCGTGCCAGAGATATATGTTAACTCCGGCCTATCTCCCTGTCAAATAGATTGACTGGTTAATCATTCATATCCGCACAAGCTGCATCACCCTTCAGAACTTGAAGGTGGCCGAGGACTTCAGCTCATCTTCGTGTGCGATTAGCCACTTCCTGTGATGTTTCCAGTCCGGGCAGAACCTTGAGAGGAAGTCCCAGAACTTCCTGGAGTGGTCCATGTATTTCAGGTGGGCCAGCTCGTGCATGATCACGTAGTCGATGATGGCCTCGGGCGCCATCAGCAGCTTCCAGTTGACGGACAGGTTGCCCGTGGGGGATGCGCTGGCCCAGCGTTTTCTCTGCCCGCGTATTACGATTTTCTTATAGCGCAGCCCCATACTCTGCTGAAAAGAGTCGGCCTTTTGTGTAAAGATGTGCGCTGCCTCCTGCCTGTACCAGTTTTCCAATGCTTTTGCCCGGCTTGCTGCAGTAGAAAGGATAAGCCTGTTGCCTTCAAGACGCACCGGCGCTCCTTTATCCCCACTGTCTCTGACTACCACTTTCAGCATTTTGCCCATGAAGGGCAGCCTTTCACCGTGGTCGGCTTCCTTGAGGAAAAGCGGCAGTTGCCTGGGCTCATCCGCCGGTAGATGCCGCAATATCCAGCCTGATTTCTCGTTCAGTATATCCTGCACGTGGCGCTGGCTGTAACGCCCGGGGACAACCACGGTCAGGCCGGAATCTCTATGTATCTCCAGCCTGATGCCGCGAATGCGCAGGCTCTGCTTGAGCCTGTAATTGACCGTCCGGCCCTGCAGTTCGGCCTGCCGCTCACCTATTAAAGCCAGTCGGCTTATGTGTTTGCCTGCCATGCCAATATTGTATTTTCACAATGTCCCCGTGTCCAAAACCCGTAGCATTCGTATTGATAACGGTTCAGCGGTAAGGTAAACTTTGAGCCTGATACAATGAAATGTCTGATACTTGCCAGCGGCTTCGGCACCAGGCTGTATCCACTGACCCTGGAAAGGGCCAAGGCGCTATTGCCCTACAGGGGCAAGCCGATGATCAACCACATCGTCGACAAGATACCTCCTGACATAGAGATACTTGTCAATGTTAATAAAAAGTTCGAGGCCGATTTCTACGCCTGGCAAAAAGAACAGACAAGGCCGATAACCATATGCGTGGAAGAGGTGTATTCGGACGAGGAAAAGCTGGGCGCCATCGGTTCGGTCAACCACTGGATAAAGCAGAAAAACATACGGGAAGACCTGCTGCTGTTCGGCAGTGACAACTATTTTGAGTTTGATCTTAACGAATTCCTGGCGGCCTACGACGGCAATAATGCACTGGTGGCGGTGCATGATGTCGGCGATCCTTCCAGGGCCACCCAGTATGGTGTGGTCAAGATCGACCGCAACCAGATCGTGGAGCTGGAGGAGAAGCCGGCCGTCCCCAAATCAAGTATGGTGTCCACCGCCTGCTGGATACTGCCGGCCAGGGTCTTTCCGCTGATCGATGAATTCTGCCAGGCTGAGAAGAGGGATAACCTGGGCAACTTTATTGCCCACCTGATCAGCAGGGACAGCGTTACAGCCTATCCGTTCTCACAAGTCTGGATTGACATAGGCAACCTGGAGATATATCACGCTACCAAATAGACCGGTTACTTTAGCGTGATACGAGCTTGCTGCGTAGTTTGTTCGCTAATATGAACTGAATACTTGTATGAAGCGCCGTTCACCTGGCACTGGATTTCATAGTTACCGGCAAAACCCCTGAAGTTATATGATCCGCTTTCATCGGTGTATCCCTGGCCGGAGCTTTTCCATGATTTAATAAGGTTCTGTAGGGCGTAATACGACTTTTTCGGCTGGAGGTTTGCATCGAGCAGGCCGCCGTAAGCCATGAAGGACTCCCGGTCTGATACTCCCCAGGACCAGTTTATGGCCTTCATCATGGGCTTGCTGAATGCAATCGTATAGAAGTCTACCAGATATTCAGCTTGGACATCCTCGTTCCAGGGTTTGTGCCACCAGGCTGAGCCCGGTAGCTGTTTGGATGGGGCGGATAGCTCTTCAATATATATCGGCATATTGTACTGGCCGTACTGGTCCAGCAGGTCGGCTATCAAACCCATATCCAGACAGGTTGAAATGGCGTTATCCCCTGTTATTCCCGAGTAATAAAATTCCAGCCCTATCACGTCGAAGGGCACCATGCGTTCCCTCAGCAGGTCAATAAAGTAGGGATACGGCACCCGGTCGAAGGTGTAGTAGTCCGAGAGATTATATTCAAACGGCAGTGACGATGAATTTATTATAATCAGGCCGTTGGGGTTGGTTGCCTTCACGGCCCGGGCGAAAAAGCCGGCCAGCTCGACGCGCTGGTCTATAGTCAGGTTGAGCGCATTGGCCCACGGCAGGTTGAACTCATTTATCTCCCAGGCGTCAACTTTTCCCTTGTAGCGGCTGGCTAAGGCGCGGGCGTATTTATCAACCTCGCTGCCAAGTTGTTGAAAATTAAGGTCGTCCAAGTACGCAGGGCAGAAATCGTTGCCCACCGAATTGCTGCGATATAACCACAGGCTCAATGAACCTGTAGGGTCAAACTGGTTATCGAGCTGCGCTTGCAGGCCCTGAAAGTTGTCAATGTTATCCCAGTTGAACAGGCCGGGCTGTGACTCAATTATGCCCCAGCGGCTGGTTATGCAGCTGTGGTTAATGCCGGCATCCCTCATCAGATCTGCGTAAGTCTTATCATACGATCCGTCACCGCCCAGGGGATTGGCGCCGAAGAGGAAGTCACTGCCTGTCTGTTCATAACTGATGGCAGCCCCCGGTACCGGCTTGCCGCCGGCGTCTGCCACCTGAATGCTTAAGTTGCCTTTCCTGAATTTTTCTATATCGTTCCTGGCCAGCTCGAGGTTAACGCTTTCATGCGCCCAGAATGCCCATTTGAGTGACTGGTTTAGCTGCTGCACGGCAAACTTTAAGTCAGGTGAAGGTTTTCTGGATAAAAAGGCCTCGGCCGACTTCAGGTATGATTCAGACTGAATTATATTGTTAATGATATCCGGCGGTATGGGCCTTCCACTGCTAACCAGCACCGCGTAGTCCTTTTTAAGTAAAGCCAGCTTGGACTTAGCTGCTTCATAGTTGAAATTCAACTCTATCCTGTCCGACGGATAGGTGCAGCAGTAGCCTTTGCCCTCGTTGTCCAGTGCCAGTATTACCTTGCCGAAGTCCGGCACTTCCCAGTTCACATAGAATTTATATTCCGACGCCGGCAAGATAACAAAGGCAGGTATGGCATTGTCCCACTGCCAGTTCGAATAGGTGTCATGGATGGCATCGAAGCTGCTGTATTGGGGCAGGTTGTTCAATGAGGTGGCAAAATCATTGGCGCCTGTCAACGCACGGAATTGCTTGTTTCTGATCAGGTTTCCGTTATTGTCATAGGCATTTATGACCACTGTTGCTCCCGGCCTGAGTTTGAAGTTGGCACTGGTGTTGGCGTCGGCCTTGAGGGCCACAGCAATCGTCTGAGGCACATAATCGAAATTGTAAAGGTTGGCCTGGTTGTGAACGCCGGCATACAGATGGTAAGTATGCCCCACCGGGAGGTTTACCTTGTAGTATCCGCGTGCATCTGTCACTGTTTTAACCAGCGGCTTGAAATCAGCATCCGAGACATATATCTCGGCATGTGATACAGGCTTATCAGTAGAGGTATCGGTCACGTAGCCCTGAATCATTCCCCTGACGGCGTCCTGCATGACGGCGTCCGTTTCGATGAACCGGACAGAGACCTCATATGCGGCATAGACCAGGATGAATATCCCGAAAAGTATGAGCAGGCGCACGGGTAGTTTTGGCTTAGACATCTCTAATTTCGATTTAGGCTGGCCCTTGACTTAACTATATAACGGAGCGGGCGGGCCGTCCAACAGCCCGCCCTTAATTTCTTCAGACTTTAGCGTAGCTCCCTATACGCCTGAATTACGCACGAATTTCCCAGTCTCAACAAACCGCCTGTCTGCGTCCACCTTCTGGGTTCGCGCCCAGGCCTTGCCCTGGCCGGTAACCCACAGGAAGAATCCGCCGGCTATGGGTATCAGCCACAGCAGCCAGTATATAAAAAGTGTGAAAGGATTAACGGTGAAAAAGTAGCTCAAGCGGCCTCCAGTGCCGTCAAGCACCGGTTTTGTCACCTTCCAGGAGTTCACGTAGATAGCCGTCATCAGGGAAATGTAAAAGACGATGTTGACGATGGAAAGGATGACAGCCCAGAGCGGATAAGGATTCTGGCCGTTAGCAAACAGGTATACGGCCCATACACCGCTGGGGATACCGATCAGGTTGATTAAAAAGGACATGACCGGCACCAGGTTGAGCCTGGCCAGCTGCCTTTGCCAGAATTTGATGCCCATTTCTTTTAATGGGGAAGCCATGGTCTGGAAGAAGCCGCACATCCAGCGGTTGCGCTGCACTATGCCCTGGGGGATGAAGGTCTGAGGCACCTCCTCTATTAACGGCTCTTTGATGATGCCCAGCTTTTTACCGTTGGCCCAGTATCTCAGGCCGATCTCCGGGTCTTCGATGGCGATCCATGGATTGAAGCCTCCAAGGTCGTAAAGGTCCCTGGCGCGATAAAAGACACCCTTGCCGAGTACGTAGAAAGGATGTTTGCCGTTGGCCGACATGTGCGGATAAAGCATGGCGTCCCAGCCCAGGTGGTCAAAGCCGTGGACGCTGGTAGAGGCCGTGTCCATCAGGTTGCCTACCACGTCAGTTGACTGCAGGATATCGTATTTCTGCAGCCCTGCCGCTGCCGACTTGAAATGGGTGACCGGGACGATGCTGTCCGCATCGATATAGTTGAGCACCCAGTCCGCTCCATATTTTTGCTGCGCTGTATACAGCAAATAAAGTAGCTGCCTGGTCTTCTTGGGCGGCAGATCTTTCACTCCCTTGGTCGCTCCCTTATGCCACCAGTAGGCCTTGGGATTGCTCTCCCAGGCGTTCCATACGGGAGCCCAGGAAAGGTCGCTTACGGACGGCACCTCGAGAATCTCCAGAAAATCGAATTGCATCTTGACGCGTTGCAGTGCGGCGATGGTGTCAGCGTCGTCATAGTTAGGTATTGCTATGACCTTGAACTTGTCTGGCGGGTAGTCCTGCTTGCTCATGGCCAGCATCGCTGTATGTATGGTTTTCTCGTCCTCATGTAAAACCGGGTAGGCCATGATAATCATGGGTGTCTTATCTGCCGGCGGCAGCGGGTCGTCCTTACTAACCCAGTTCACCTTCCTGGTCAGCAGGTAGAAGATCACGACAAACATGAGAAAATAAAGTATTTGGGCCACTACGTAGACCCAGATCGTGCCCATCTGCCAGAAAAAAATTGCAACGGGCAATGCCAGCACCAGAAATGCTGCCAGCGAATACCAGACTGCCTGTGCTGCTCCTTTAGACTTCATTCGTTTTACCTCCCTCACTCAGCTAAATTTGTTTGCATTTATTAAATAAGCAGATGTTTCCTGTGCAATTCCTCCTCAGCCTCGGAGAACTTATCGATGGCGAAGGCTGTCTCGCCCCAGGCGATAAGTTCCTTCATGCCTTCCTCGAGAGTTACGCCCGGTTTGTAGCCAAGCTTCTCTCTGATTTTAGAAATATCGGCGTAGCAGTGTCTTATATCGCCGGACCTGAATTTGCCTGTAATAACCGGTTGGATGTCTTTGTCCAACAGCTTGATAAGCAGCTGTGCAATTTGATAAATAGAAATGGGCTTGCCGGTGCCGACGTTGAAGGTCTCGTAATCTGCTTCCTTTTTATCCATGGCCAGCAGGCAGGCCTGCACTATATCATGGACTGAGACAAAATCCCGCAACTGGCGGCCGTCCTCGAAAATAAGGGGCGGCTGATTATTCTTAATTCTGGAAAGAAAAATAGCGCAGACACCGGTATAAGGGTTGGAAAGTGACTGCCTGGTGCCGTAGGTGTTGAAAAACCTGAGCGCAACCGTGGGTATATTGTAAGCCCGGCCGACAGACAGGCACAGCTCCTCCTGATCACGCTTGCCGACGGCGTATACGCTGGTTGGATAGAGGGGCTTATCTTCGGAGGTGGCCGTGGGTTCAACATCATCCGGGCAGCCCACGCATTTCATCTCCCACTCAGCAGCCTTCAGCTGCTCTTCAGACCTTAACTTGGGATACAGCAGGCCGCAATCGGCGCAGGTATAAGCGCCCTCGCCGTAGATCGACATGGAAGAGGCAATGACCAGCTTCTGAATGCGGCTGCGCTCCGCCACCAGTTTCTCCAGCAGCTTGGCGGTGCCCAGCGAATTGACGTCCGTGTAGCGCTCTATCTGATACATGGATTGTCCTACGCCCACCATGGCGGCAAAATGGAACACGACCTCCATGTCTTTGAGCGCCTTTTCCAGGTCCGCGACGGAGCGGACATCACCCCTGATAAATTCCGCTTTTTTATTAACGTAGTCCGGCTCTGTGACATGCACCTGGGGTTCAAGATTGTCGAGTATGCGGACACGGTGTCCCCTGGCCAGCAGGGCATCTACAAGATGGCTGCCGATGAATCCGGCTCCGCCTGTGACCAGTATCCTTTTCGCCATTTCTCCCCCTTAGATGTAGTTTTGTTTAAACCACTCGACCGTCTTAGCCAGCCCGCTGTCAAGGTCGACCTCCGGCTTCCACCCCAGAAGTGTCCGGGCTCTGGATATATCCGGCTGTCTGAGCCTGGGATCGTCCTGGGGCAGCGGTTTGTAAACGACGCCGCCGCTGCAGCCGGTAATCTTCTTTATCCTTTCAGCCATCTCAAGCATATTGATCTCGACCGGGTTTCCGATATTCACCGGCCCGTGCCCGGTAGACTGCGACATCCTCCATATCCCGTCAATCAGGTCTGAAACGTAGCAGAAGCTTCTGGTCTGCAGACCGTCGCCGAAGATGGTCATTGGCTCATTTTTTAATGCCTGGATTATCAGCGTGGGCACGACTCGGCCATCATCTTTGCGCATCCTGGGGCCGTAGGTGTTGAATATCCGAACTATCTTGGTATCCAGGCTGTAGTTGCGATTGTAAGCCACGGTCAGCGCTTCAGAAAACCTTTTTGATTCATCATAAACGGAGCGGGGCCCGACGGGATTGACGTTGCCCCAGTAGGTTTCCTGCTGTGGATTTTGCAATGGATCTCCGTAAACCTCGGACGTTGAAGCTATAAGGAATTTAGCCTTGCTGAGCCTGGCCAGCTCCAGCATATTAAAGGTGCCGAAGGAGCCTGCCTTCATTGTCTCGATTGGCAGTTTCAAGTAGTCGATAGGGCTGGCGGGGCTGGCGAGATGAAAAATAATGTCCGGTTTGTTTTTGAGTTTGACGGGCTGGCAGGTATCCCGGTGCATGAATGTGAAACGGCGATCGGACAGGTTATGCTTGATGTTGGCTTCCTTGCCGGTTATCAGGTTATCCAGGCATACAACCCTGTATCCACGGCTTAACAGCAGGTCGCAGAGATGAGAGCCTAAAAAGCCAGCTCCACCGCTAACCAGCGCCGTTAACTCACTCATTGTTCTATTCCGTTCCCACTTTAGGAGGCTTGCAGAAATAGGGATGATGATAGCTGGCCCAGGAAATCCCCTCGTACGTATCGGCCTCCTCCGCCTTGATAATTTTTCTTCCGTCGATCACCAGCTTGCCCTTATAGTCATATGTATTGAATACATCCCATTCAGTCAGTATCAGGATGGCGTCCGATTGCAGGACCCTGTTGGGCTGGCAGTATTCCAGATCGGGGAACAGCTTGGTGAAGTTATTCATGGCCTGCGGGTCAAAGGCACGGACCCTGGCGCCCTCTTCCAGCAATATCTGGACCACGTCAATTGCCTTGGTCTTGCGCACGTCATCAGTTTCGGGCTTAAAGGCCAGTCCCAGTATTCCGATAGTCTTTCCCTTCAGATCGGGCATGTGGGCTTTCAGCAGGTCGATCAAGCGGTGTGGCTGCCTTTCGTTCACATTCAGAACAGCCTGAAGCAGCTCCGGCTCATAGCCAAGCTCCCTGGCACGGGCGATTAAAGCAGATGTGTCCTTGGGCAGGCAGAATCCACCGAAGCCCAGGCCGGCCCTCAGGTAGCCCGTCCCTATCCTCACGTCATAGCCCATCGCCTCGGTGACGTCATAGACATTGATACCCAGCTGCTTGCAGATATTGCCTATTTCGTTAATGAACGACACCTTGGTGGCCAGGAAGGTATTGGAAGCATACTTAATCATCTCGGCCGTACGGAAATTGGTCCTGATAACGGGACTTCTGAAATTCCTGTATATATTGCATATCACATCGCCCGCTTCCTCATCCTTCTCTCCAATGATTACGCGGTTGGGATGAGTAAAGTCTTCCAGTGCCGTGCCCTCCCGCAGGAACTCGGGGTTAACGCATATGCCCACATCCTTATGCTCTTGGAAAAGCGGCTCGATGTATGTTTCGGTCGTGCCCGGCACAACCGTGCTGCGCATGACTACGACGTGGTCAGCGTTTTTGCCTTTCAACACTTCTGCCGCCTGCTCGGCCGGCCCCTTGACGAATTTCAAGTTGATAGACCCGTCCTTCTGGCCGGGCATACCCCCGCACAGAAAGGTGACGTCCGTGTCCAGTATCTTGTCGAAATCGGTAGTAGCATAAATCTGGACGTCCCGCATGGCCCGGCTGAGCCCCTCCTCATAGACGGGGCTTACGCCCGAGTTTATGCTATCCACTTTTTCGCGGTCGATGTCAACGCCGATAACCTTATGCCCTTTGAGAGCAAACCCTACCGCCGTTGCCAGTCCGACTACTCCCAGTCCGATGATACTGATAGATTTCATCTCAGCCATTTCAGTTCACCTCAATTTCTGTAGCGTTACTCTGAATCAATTTAATAGTAGCCCGTTTCATGATCACGCTACAAATAGTTGAGGCACACATTTGATTGATTATAAGTAGCTGCGAGTTACAAAGTCATAAAGAACGGATTAAAAAAGTGAAATTTCTATTAAATCAGGTAGGAAGGCACTATTTAACACAGGCGCAACGTTACTGTACAATACATGTAAACCTGAGCTCGTATATGGGGGACAACAATGGAAGATATTGAAAATATGGTTAAGACCACGCTGAGCCAGATTGAGAAAGTGCTCAGCAGCAAAACCGTTGTAGGGGAGCCGATCACTGTAGGCGATACAACTCTCATCCCGCTGCTCAGCATGGGCTTTGGCTTCGGTGCGGCCGGCGGCGGTAAAGGCGATTCCAAGCAGCCCGCAGAGGCAGGTAAAGTAGGTACGGGAGGCACCGGGGGTGCGGGAGGGATGCGCCCCATTGCCATTATCGTCATTGACAAGGAAGGCGTGCGCATTGAGCCGATCAAGAGCAGCGTAGCTGCAGCCATTGAAAAGCTGGGTGAACAGGTGCCGGGTGTGGTTGAAAAAATCGCCGATAAGTGGGGAGAAAAGAAAAAGGAATAGTTCACCTTGGTTCCGATTATCGTAATTCTGGCAATACTATTATTGGTCCTGTTTTTGCTTGTGTTGCCCCTGGATATTCAGATCATGGCCGTTGCCCACGGCCGTATTGATGTTAAGTTCAGGTTCAGGTATCTGTATTTCATATGTTGGGAGTCAAGAGCAGGAAAAGGTAAAGGCGGCAAACAGGGAAAAGAAAGGCCGGATTCCGGTGCTCCTTCCACGCTATGGCGAATTTCCAGATTGGTACAGATAAAGGGCCTGTGGAGCCGCACCTGGACGCTGTTCAAACAGCTTTCCAAACGAGTCACTGTTTGCGGCATTGAATCGGATCTCAGGGTCAGCCTGGGAGACGACTATTACACGGGTATGCTGGCAGGCCTGCTGATACCTGTCAGCCTGTTTCTCAACAGCCGTTTCGGGGCGGATATAAAACTGGAGCCATGCTTTGAGGAAGACCTGATTCTGGAGGGCCTGCTGCAGGGCAAGTTCAGGCTCTACCCGTTCAGGGTCGTCGTTCCCTGCCTGGCTTACTTATGCTCCTCGCCGGTACAAAAGGCCAGGAAGGTGCTTTCAGGATAATTATGGAAGCCAGGATGCTCAGGTTCGAATCTTCAGTGACGCTGGGCCGTCTCAAGCTGGCGCCGCTGGTGAAGACGACGCTGTTTTGGGCAGATACGGAGGACCTGCTGGCCTTCAACGGTTCCAGGGAAGCCGCCTATATAGCTGTCGCCGACGGCCAGAGCGTTCGGCTATTCAGCGTCTCAGGTGACGAGGTCTCGCTTAAGCAGGTAAAAGAGGAATGCCGGAATTGCCGGATTGATCTTGCACCGGAGCCGGAGTTTCGGACGCTGTCGGAGCTGACGTGACCGGCATCGCCGCCTGCCTGTAGTGCGGCTGCCTGCGCCTCCTGGTATATTTCCGCTGTTTCGAATTCCACAGCCCGGTAAAGAATTTGGCGTCGAGCTGGTGCAGGAAATCGGCGTTGTTGATCAGGTCGCGGGCGGCGGCATTTTCAAAATAGGCCACCTCCACGTGCTTGCCCAGGTTTTTCACAACTCCCAGCGTGTAACTGAAGTCAGAATCGCCGCTTACAAGTATGGCTATATCGTAGGAATTATTGGCCGCAAAGTAGAGCAGGTCGGTGGCCAGCATAACGTCAATGCCCCGCTCCACCGGTATGCCCCCCGACAGCTTGGTCTTGCCCAGCCTCAGCTCCAGATAGGGTGTCTTGCGCAGAGTCTCCAGGAAATCCTGCTGCTCGCGCGCTCCTTCTACCCTCTGCGTTGATTCCTGCAATATATTGTAGTAATAGGTCCTGATCAGGTGGCGCTGTCCCACCAGCTTCGTGGTAAATTCTGCAAAGTTTAAATCGACCCGTTTAAAATTATTCTTTAAAGAGTGGTATAAATTGCTGCCGTCTATGAATATGGCAACCCTGTCATTCATTAAAACATCCTCCTGACAAGTAGCGCAGCATATTATTTAAAATGCTGATACAACACTAATTTTACGTTTAATGCAATTATACTCGAATTTAGGGATTAAAGCTTACTGTGATTCTATTTAACCGCCCTTTCCACTTTGCACCAGAGCTTTTGTCCGTCGGTGATGAATTCTATGTCGCCGCTGACGGACGTCACGAACACCCTGTCGCTTGCCACGATATCGGCCAGTCGCTCCAGCGCCTCCGGGTTGGGATGGCCGAACCTGTTTAACGCCCCGGCCGAAATCACGGCCGCCGCCGGATGTGCTATCGCCAGAAACTCTTCGGACGATGAGCCTTTGCTGCCATGGTGCGCCACCTTCAGCACATCTGATTGGAGGTCAGCCCGGTTCTCTATAAGGTATCGCTCGGCCTCAGTGCCTATATCCGAGGTGAGCAGGAAACTGACGTTGTCACAGACCAGCCTCAGCACCAGCGAGTTGTTGTTGGCATCGTCGGATGTCCCGGCAAACAGGCCGGGCGGAGGATTGAGCACGTCCAGACGTATGCCGCAACCTATATTTAAAAGCTGGCCCTGCTCGAGGGTCACCTGTCTGGTTTGCATATTATCCGCTGCACTGAAAATTTCTCGGGGCAGGCCTGAGTTACTGGACACGCAGGAGGTCGCGAGCATGTTGATATGATATTTTTTCATCAGCTCGAGCGATCCGGATATATGGTCTGACTGGAGCTGGGTCAGGATGAGCATATCGATATTTTTGTCCCAGAAGGGAAGATGTCCGCCCAGCCGGCTGCATGCGGCGTTGGGATCCGGGCCTGAATCTATCAAAATATTCTGGCCATTAGGCGTCCTTACCAGGATGGATTCACCCTGCCCCACGTCCAGCACCGTGACGTGCAGCTTGCCGTCCGGCAACCACGCAACGGCTGTCCAGACCAGTATGTTGGCTACTGCCATGCACGATATCACCCAGTAAATGTATGGCGTAAAGCGGATGCCCGATGCTGAGCGCCATAGATCGTGCAACCTGCTCCGCAGCGATTTGATGAACTCTAAGACAGGGCCGCTATGTCTGGCGCATAGAAGTGCAGAGGCCAGCAACAGGTAATACAGGCCGGCCTGCCAGGGCTGAATGTTTATATCCTGGATATAGGTTGAGGGGATGGCGGCAAACAACTGCACGACCAGTATGAAATAGGTCAAAAATACCCAGGCCACCCAGCCGAAAAACACCCCCAGCGGATGCCAGAGGAGCCCGGCAATGGAAGTTAGCAGGGAGGTCACCATGATGGGCGGGAAAGAAGGCATGGCGAAGAAGGTGGCGGGAACTGTGACCAGGGAGAATGAGTGAAAGTCCAGTGCGGTCACGGGCCAGGTGGCTATAACGGCGGCCAGCGTAGTGCCAAAGCTTATGCTGATCAGGCTTTTCAACGTGGCCGCGGCTTTGCCGGATTCGGCCTGCGCAGGCCCGACCATTTTGATCAGCAGCGGCGCTATCAGAATAAGGCCCAGCATGGAGAGGAAGCTCAGTTGGAAGCTGGCGTCCCACAGCACGCGGGGATCAGCGGCCACCATCAGGGCGCTGGCCAGTGACAGCGCGGCCAGCCCGTTGCGCTGCCTGCCCAGCAGCTCGGCCAGCAGGAAGCTGCTGCCCATGATTGCCGACCTTACCATGGTGGCCGGCAGGCCTGTCACAAGCGTGTACAGCCAGATAAAGGCCAGTGACAGCCAGATATAAAGCCTGTTTTGTCGGCCGAAGAGCCACACCGCCGCGGTCAAGACCATGCCCAGTATGATGGTCAGGTTGAGGCCTGATATAGCTATCAGGTGGGTTGTGCCGGTGGCGTAAAAGGACTGCACCAGCGGCTCCGGCAGGTTGCCGCGCAGGCCCAGCAGCACAGCCTGCGCCAGCGAGCCCTGCGGCTCGGGCAGGCAGGAAGCCAGGCCCTCTGCCAGCCTGTCCCGCAGCGTATATATCCAGGCCATCAGAGGGAAGCCGCCGCCTGTGGCCAGCGTTGTCTCGGCGGGATAGTTCATCACGGAGTAGATGCCCTGGTTTTCCAGGTAGCTGCGGTAGTCGAAATCATTGAATTTGGCCGGCGTCTCCAGCCTGCCTGTCAGCCGTAATGTATCGCCGTAACCGGGCTTGCTGTAGAAGGGCAGGCGGACCAGCACATCCCCCTTAACTGCGTTGGAAGTTTCGCCAGCGGTGATTTTGTGCGGCGAGAAGCGGAATGCCAGGGAAGCGTGCTGGATTTCGGGCGGGCCGCTGACCGTGCCCTCAATCTCCACATTACCTTTGCCGTTATAGAAAGCGATCTGCGTGCTGTCCAGCGGAGGTATGGAAGCGAGGTAGCGCATTGCGCCTCCCATGAATGCCAGCAGGCAAAGGCCGCAAAGTATGAGCGCAGTCCTGTGGCGGCGTAGAAAGAAGGCTGATATGAAAAGAGGCAAAGGTAGCGCCAGCGACCACAAAGGCAACGCCAGTGCGGCGCCGGCCAGGTCGCCGGCCACCCAGGCTATGCTCAGGTAAAGCAGCGGCATAGGTAACTAGTCCACCACTGTTGCGTAATCACGCACCTTGTCTACGATTGACGGGCCGAAGCCCTGGATCTTGAGCAGGTCGTCCACGCTGTGCAGCGGGCCATTTTTGGTCCGGTAGTCAACTATCAGGGCCGCCTTGCCCTCCCCAATGCCAGGAAGCGCCTGCAGCAGCCACAGCTCGGCGCGGTTAAGATTGACTTTCTGCACCTTGGCTGTTTTGGCCTTGCTGGGAACATTGATGGTTACATGTTCTGCGTCCGCACCGTCGCACATGCCTGCCGAGGTGATGAGTTTGCTCAGCGTGTCGTCGCTCCTGAGCTGGTAGATGCCGGGCCTGGCCACCGCTCCTCCGATATAGACGCTGCTTCCGACATCGGCCTTTCCCTGGCTGTCCAGCGAGATTTCCACGGGCTGAAGCTGCGACAGCCTGATGGAGAGGAAGACAGCGCCGGCAAGAAGGCTTAAAACGAGGAATCCTGCTATAATGAGCCACATTTTTCCACGAAATCCCGACATTACCAGCCTCCCTTGGGTATGTATTTATGGTGGGTGCAGTGATAGAATTTTAACACACATATGGACAATATCAAGACGATCACAATGAATAGAAGGGCCCTCCACGATTACCATATACTGGAAACCTACGAGGCGGGCATGGCGCTGAAAGGCTCGGAGATCAAGTCCATCAGGATGGGCCAGGTCAATATCAAGGACGCCTATGCCCGGGTGGAGAAGGGCGAGCTGTGGCTGCACAACTCGCATGTCTCCGCCTACCAGGCCGGAGGGTTCAACACGCACGATCCCCACCGCAGGCGCAAGCTGCTGATGCACCGCGGCCAGATAGGGGTTCTGGAAGAAATGGCCAGCCAGAAAGGTTTGACTCTGGTGCCGTTGCGGATATATATTAAGAATGGCATTGCGAAGCTGGAGCTGGGCGTGGGCAGGGGCAAGAAGCAGTTCGATAAGCGTGATGCCATCGCCCGGCGTGAGACCGAGCGTATAGTTGAGCGGGCCCTCAAGACAAGGGCCGGCAGAGTACGTTAAAAACTGGATATCGTGGGGGCGCGTGGCTTCGACAGGGAAGGGCCTACAGTGTGGCAGGCCGAGGCGCCATCAACCTCGCTAATCAGGTGGCAAAAACACAACTGCCAACGAAGCAGTTCCAGTTGCTGCCTAACTAGGCGGCACGTTCAACCCGGCCCCGTCCCGGCGGGTTGGGATTGAGCGACGAAATGCCGGGGTGCAGCGGTCCCGACGCCGGTAGGGATTGACTAAGATTTAACCGGCTGGCCCGTTTAAACTCCGCCTGCAGAGGCTGAACGGGCGACATAAAGTGCAGACTAAGCCTGTAGAAGTGCTGGCAACTCTTTTCTGGACGGGGAGTTCGACCCTCCCTCGCCTCCACCATTGAATTCCATGTTTTTACAGCGGACCAGCGCATTTTAGAACCAACTGATTGAATACTGCCTTCAAATATAACTATTTTACTCGTACCTGAGGGCTTCGATGGGATTAAGACGCGAGGCCTGCCAGGCGGGGTAAAAGCCGAAGAACAGGCCGATTGCAATAGAGACAGAGACCGCCAGGATAACGATGTCCACGCTCACCAGCGTGTGCATTGTCCCCAGCCAGGATAGCAATAAGGATGCACCCCATCCCAGTATGATTCCTATCAGTCCTCCAGCCAGGGACAGTAAACCGGCTTCGATCAAAAACTGCACCCAGATATCCGTATCCCTGGCTCCCAGCGCCTTGCGTATGCCTATCTCCCTGGTTCTCTCGAGCACGGAGACCAGCATGATGTTCATAACTCCTATGCCTCCTACAAGCAGGGAGATGGCCGCTATCGATCCGAGCAGCAGGGTAGTGGTAGCCATTGTTTCTGACACAGTGTTTGCCACTTCCTGCATGGAAGTGATAGTAAAGTCATTGGCTGATGAGGCAAGCAGGCGGTGGCGTGTACGCAGCAGATCCGTTATCTGGGTCACCGTGCTCTCGGCCAAATTTTGATCTTTCACCTTTAGCGAAATAGAGGAGATAATCTGCTCACCTCTGGCAGTGCGTTGCTGTGCAACAACCTGCTGCATGGTGGTGAGTGGTATCAGCACCATGTTATCCGGTGAACCACTGACGGACCCTTTGCTTCCCAGCACGCCGATCACGCGCACGATGATTGTGCCCAATCTCAGGTTTTGGCCCAGCGGATCATTACGACCGAAGAGCGTTTCTGCCACCGTCGAGCCCAGTACCGCTACGCTGGTGCCCCGCTGCAGATCGTAGTCTGAGAAGAAGGTACCGCCGCTTGTATTAAGGTTATATGTTTCCATATAAGAAGGCGTGGTACCTGTGACCTGGGCATTCATATTTTCGCTGCCTGCGATCAACTGCATATTTTTGGAAAAAATGGATGATACCGCGTAGACCAGGTCAGTTCTCTCGGCGATGGCCGCGGCGTCCTCCATGGTCAGTGTGGTTGCACTGCCAGCGGCGCCCCGCACCCCGCCAAATCCCATCTGAGACCCCGGAGTAATCATCATCAGGTCTGCTCCCAGTGTCTGTATTCTGGAAAGTATGTCCGCCTCCGCTCCCTTGCCAATAGACATAAGCGTGATGACGGCTGAGACGCCTATAACGATTCCCAGGATGGTCAGCAGGCTGCGCAGCTTGTGAGACGTGACACCGCCCCAGGCGTTACGAAAAGGTCTTAAAAGGTTAATATAATTTTTCATCTTTCTCAACCATTCCGTCTTTGAGATGAATAATACGCTGGCAATGTGCGGCTATATTCGAATCATGTGTGATCATGACCAGCGTAATCTTTTGTTCAGCATGCAGAGCGGCGAGTATATTAATGATTTCCTCGCCGGACTTACTGTCCAGGTTGCCGGTGGGTTCGTCTGCGAGGATGAGTGGTGGTCTTTTAGCCAGCGCCCGGGCGATGGCTACGCGTTGCTGTTCGCCGCCGGAAAGCTCGCTTGGGCGGTGGTTGGCGCGGTCAGCCAGCCCTACCGTAGTAAGCGATTGCAAAGCTGATTTGGAATCAACGACGCCGGCATATTCCAGCCCAAGTTTGACATTGGACAGCGCTGAGAGCTTTGGCAGGAGGTTGAACTGCTGGAAAACAAAGCCGATCTTCTGTGCCCTTATGTAGGCAAGTTCCTTGCTGCTCAGCCGGCTTACCTCCCTCCCGTCCAGAAAATAACTCCCCGAGGTAGGCGCGTCAAGACAGCCCAACAGATTTAAAATTGTTGATTTTCCGGAGCCGGAAGGCCCCATGATGGCAACAAGCTCGCCGCTTTCTATGGTGAAGCTCACTCCTCTCAGCACAAGGAGCTCCCTGTCTCCAATAACATAAGACTTTTGGATATCCAGCAGCTGGATCATCTGGGTAAACGGACTCCGGGTATCGAAGTACCTCCCGTCCTTTGCTGCTGAGAACTGCCGGTTGTCGTCTGAGTCGAGATATTGGTGGCCGTGGATACAATGTCACCTGCATTCAGACCGTTTACGACTTCGGTATTTTGGCCATCCGTAATACCGGCCTGTATCATTTTTTCTTCTGTCTTGCCGTCAGCGGACACGACCTGAACATAATACCGCCCACTCCTGCTGGTGATTGCCTTGTTAGGGACAAGCAGAACATCGCTTCGCTGTTCGGCTGTAATGCTAATGGTGACGGTAAGTCCCTCCCTCAACCGGAAATCTTGTGGCAAAGCAGTTGTAACCTGACCCTGCTGTTGATTTGTCTGACTTTGTCCGGCCGCACTCGCTGACTGGCCGGCAAATGGCCTCCTTGTGAATGTGGATGACCGGTTATCGGCGGGGGTCTGGTTATCAGATTGCTGGCCGTAGGCTATTGGCCAATTGAATGTCCGATTTCCGGATGCTGTGGCACTGCCTGGCTGTAAGCCAATTGTTTGACCGCTGCTGTCCGGTGTCCTGCTACCGCCTGATGCGGCGCCGGAAGTTGGGCGAGAGGCCGCATGTGCCTGAAGCGAGGTTGCATCCACCGGATCCATCTGGATTGTCACTTCGTAATTCACTACGTTTGATTGAATCGTGGGTGTCTCGGCAATAAGGGCGACTTTAGCCGGGAATGTGTAGGATGGCAGTGCCACCACCTGTACCGTAGCAGGAGTGTCAATGCGGATTTCATATATTTCAGTCTCGTTAACCAGCACCTCGGTCTGAAAGTTAACAGGATCGATGATGCGCACACCGACGGCATTTGCCGATACCTGGTCGCCCGGCACGACATTTACATCTGTGACCAGGCCGGCGAAAGGCGCAATGATAGTGGCCTTATCCAGCTTCTTTTGAGCCTCGACCTGATTGTCTCGGGCATTTTGTAACTGTAGCTCTTTAATTTCAATATTCAGCGGGTCGGGCGCTGAGATAACTTCAGTTCCGGTGGAATTGGTCTTTGGCTCCTTGGCGTTCTCCAGGTTCATCTGTGCTTGCTTGACATTGATGGCGGCCTGCGCAAGGTTGCTCTCCAGCGGCGCCGTATCAAGTTTTGCCAGGGCCTGGCCAGTTTGCACGCGGTCGCCAACCTTGACCAGAACTTGCTGCACTGTGCCGGCTGAATAAAATGCCAGATTTTCCTCGCGGGATGTTAAAAGATTGCCGCTGGCCATGATATTGATGTTGAGATTGCCGCGTTGAACTGCAGCAGTCTGGCTGGCAGCTGCCGGGTCGGCTTTAGCTGCACAGCCAAGCAATCCTATCGGTGCTATGGCGAGAGATGCGATAACCGTTGCGGCCTTTATTATCCTTTTCAATTCAGCGAAATCCTGTACTGTCCATGACGGCTTGAAATGAATCTGATGTGAATTAGTTTAGTCGTTAAATTTTAAGATTTTATTAAGTATATATCTGTTTTAATAATAAGTTAATAATTTGGGTATACCATTTCATAGGTTCGGAGCGATTTAGGGCACAGAGGGTATCCGATAAAGAAGACCTGTATTATGGCAGCCTGCCGATGCCTGCCGGCTTTGCTAACCGTGATATTTCTGGCAGGTATATCCGGACAGGCGTATGCCCAGGTACTGCAGGAAGTTCGGCCGCTGGTTTGGACCCAGATCGACAAGCCGAATATAAATGGAGAAACTATCCTGGCCCCCTCCGAAATCAATAGGCTGGCCGCCAGCCATGATGTTGTCTATGCGCTTGATACCATCAACAGCAGGTTGCACCGCTCGGATAACGGCGGGCTCACGTTTAAAGAAATTACTGCCGCGCTGGTTATCGCCGGTGCCGGTCTGCCCGGGTGGGAGATAGCTGTTGCACCGGACAGGCCGCAGTACGTAGCCGTGGTCACCGATAACAGGAAACGCGTCTACCTGTCTGACGACAGCGGGGCTATCTGGTACGCCATCCCGGATATTTCACTTGCACCTGACGAGCAGATCCAGTGCATTGCTATTTCCAACGGCTACCTGTCTGGAACCTCGCTGACGCATGATATGGCGGTTGGCACGGCGAGGTGGAGTAGTCCTGATTCCGGGAAGTTATGGACTTATCAGATAGGTAGCTCGTTTGGCAGCTGGGCAGATCAAAATGTAATCCCGGTGGCGGATGTGTCTGCAGTCACATTTTCCCCGAGGTATTCGTCAGATTCTACCTTACTTGCAGTGGTTGTCGGCATTTCTGACAACACCACGTACTTATGCCTGGGCGCCAGGGACCTGTATAACCAGACTACTACCTGGAACGGCGCCACCGGTTATCCAATTCCCTTTGTATGTATGGGAAACACCCCTTTATCTAACGATGCCAGCGGGTCAAGCAGGATCCTCTCGTATATATCATTGCCTTCCGACTACGGAGGAACTGACGCCAAGACGCGCCTGGCTTTCGTGGGCTACAATTCGGATAATTCAACGCCTAAATATAACGACATTTACCGCATCGATGACGATGCCAGCCCGCAAGTACAGAGACTAAATGTCGCAGGCGGCGCCGCAGTCGATATAAGCAGCATAGCATATTTTGGCACGCTGGCCTCCGGCAAGCTTCTGGCCGGGCTTACCGCTCCCAATCCGGCGCTGATAAATGTAGCGCAGGTTAAATGGACTATCAGCCCTCTGGGCACAGGGACTGTAGGCTCGACCGTCTGGCATGATGCCTACCAGCCTCCATCGGGGCCAGGCAATGCACAGGTGGCATGGAGCAACAGCGGGTCCGTTGCTTTTTGCGGCACGGGTCAGAATCAGCCCTCCATTCCTGCACCACCGCCACCCGGGCCATCGTTTGACGAAAGCGCCTTCTCGCAGAGCCTGGATAACGGCGACACCTGGGTGCAGACATCCCTGATCAATACCAACTTATTCATGTGCGACATTGCCCCCGCTCCTGACTCAAGGAGCCTCTTTATGGCGACTTACAGCGAATTTGGCCCGGAAAGTGTGTGGCGCTGTGCTGGCGAGCCGCTGGGACGGTACTGGGGACGCCTGCTGAACATGCCGAGCGATACCAATAGGGTCATACTGAGGTTGAGCCCGGATTATCGGACGGACTACACCATATATGCAATAGAAGTCGACAATCAGACCTCTTTATTGAAGGATAGCCTATTTACTAATCCATCGAATTTATTGCAGATATCAGAGAACCGCGGCAACACGTGGAAGAAGCGCTTAATACCGAGGCCTGTTATTGACGTTGTAACGGCGGGCCGGTATACGCTCTATCTTGCAACTTCGGGAGGATGTGTCCGGAAAAGCACTGACGGCGGCATAACCTGGGGGGATAAAGTACAGACTTACCTTGATAACATTAATATGCTGGCTGCAAGTGATGACGGGAGCGTTTTTGCCGGCAGCAGGGAAGGCTGGGTGGCATACTCAACGGACTCAGGGGGCTCATTCACCAAGATCCCTTATCCCGTAACCATAACCATGCGCGATGTACAGGTTGTTGCAGATGTCAACTATTCTTCCAATCATATTATTTATGCCAGCGGGCGCACTTTCAATGGAGTGGACGCCGGCGTATGGCGCTGGGTCATCGGGCAGTCAACTTCATGGGAGCAGATAGACGAGGAGATCACCAGCCTGGGGATGGGGGAACAGGTCAGCGGGCTAAAGGTAGGTCCAGAGGGTACGCTCTATGTAGAGAGAGCGGAGCCGGTCAAGCCTGTCACGAGTGAAGCCATGGCCTTTCAATACTCCAAAAATTGCACTATCATTAGCGATAACCACACAGGCGGCATCAACCGGACCTTGAACCCGGCTGACCTTTTCTATCTCATAGAATGGGACATCGTGAACCATACCCTGGCGGACAACTTGACACCGGCTTATATAGCGTTTGATCCTGTCCCTCTGAAATTTGCAGGCAATGTGCCGTGGTTGAAATTCTCAGGTAATGCCGGAGAGAATGATCTCTGGGCCATAGATACCGCCAACGGTGCAAATGACAACACCACGGGAATTTTTATCTTCAGGGATAATGTCTGCAAAGCAGGCCCGTGGACGTCCGGTCCCGACGAGGTGGGCTGCGATCCTGTCAGCGGCAGGAACCAGGGCCTGGGTCTTTCATGGGAGCAGCTCTCGCTTTCCGACAGTTACAGCCTGCAGATAGCCAAGGATCCGGACTTCTTGCTCAAAATAGACCCGAAAATATCCAGCTCGGATAACGTATCCTCGGTAGTCGGCTCAATTATCATAAGAACCGATTCAGTAAGCGTAACCAGTCCGGCCCTGTGGCTGAATCCAGGCGCCCTTCCTGAGGCAGGATCCGTTTACTACTGGCGGGTCAGAACCTGCCATGCGGTTACCGGAGAATTCATCAGGAGTCCGTGGTCGGTTACAGATGGTTTTCTGGTCAAGCCAGGATTTCCTGTGGCTGCAGCCTATTACGGCCCATTGCTTTTATCACCGTCTAATGAGTGTGGTTGCAGCGGCAAAGCGCCAGTCTGCTTCTCATGGTCACCTTATAAGGAAGCTACACTTTACAGCTTTGAACTGTCTGAGTTCGCCAACATGAGCAGGCCGCTCATATCTGTTACTGCGGATACAACGGCACTTATATATATCGGGCAATTGAAATATGGAACGACCTACTTCTGGCGTGTTAAGGCCGTCGAGCCTGCACCCAGTGACTACAGCGCAACTTTCAGCTTTCATACGGGCTCGGCAACCTCGCCGGCCCCTGCGACCCATGAGGTGAAAGCTGTGCCGCTCTGGGCTGAGATAAGTTTTATCCTTGGTACCCTGGCAATAGTGATTCTGCTATTACTTATTTTCCACAGGAGCGGCATTTTGCCCTAGTAAACTTTGCATGCTGGTCTGACTAAGATTTAACCGGCTGGCCCGTTTAAACTCCGCCTGCAGAGGCTGAACGGGCGACATAAAGTGCAGACTAAGCCTGTAGAAGTGCTGGCAACTCTTTTCTGGACGGGGAGTTCGACCCTCCCTCGCCTCCACCATTGAATTTTTGAGCTGCGGTCTATCGGACCGCAGCTTTTTTATTGGTCTGGATGGTTAAGTGAAGGTGTGATACACTGGTCAAGTGCCTGTATAATACGACATGCAGTGGTGTTAGTCGCATAGAGGAGATGGGTCGTATGGATTGTAGATGCGAAAATGGTGGGTGGAATAATACCTGGACCGTGCAATTGGTAAACCGGAGTTCATCCGTAAATGAATGATAAAATTACAGCTCTTATTACAGTGTTTGGGCTGCCTTTGCTAATTAGCATATCAATTTTCTTGAGTCTTGGCTGCAATTGCAGTAAATTCAATACCTTTATTTTAGATAGGGGGATTAGCCATTTTTCTTTTGAATATCCCTCTTACTATGAAATTAATATGATCTCGGCGGAGAATAATCTTACGCACAAGTATACGTATATAACGATGACTGGCCCCCGAAATTCGCTATTAAAAAAATGGGAAGCATCTACTTCTATATTAATTATGATTAGCCTGGTTAGTATCGATCAGCCAAATGTGAAAACGGCTGTGGATAGAGATATTTCTTCTAATGTAACAGTGCCTGATTTTGTCCTAATTAGCCGAACTCCGACATCGATTGCTGGGATGGAAGGAGAAGAAGCAATATATTCTTTTACAGCGAGCGATTCTATTAGGGGCCTTAGTTATCCTAAAGTTCGGAGGGAAATATTTTTCGAAGGGAATGGACTATTATATGAAATGATTATCGTGTCAAGTCCACTAAATGTAGAATCAGATAACATAGACTTTGACCATATATTAAATACTTTCAGGGTTTTACCCTGATAGGAATCGAATAATGGCATGTAACAGCGGGGTGTTTATGCAAAGTTATGCCAAGACCGGGGGGATACTTTCTATTATTTCGGGAACGTTCTGTATATTTTATGCCGCAATAGGCATTTTATTTATCTTGTTTGCTGTCCCGTGGCAATTGGGATCTGACATTTATTATCCTTCGCAAGGACGATTTTTTATGATTTTTGGGAGTATTTTTGTCCTTGTTTTTATTCTATTAGGCGCGCTGGCTATAAGCGGTGGGACATTTGCATTGAAGAAAAAGCACTGGAAGGTTGCCATTGCTGGCGCAGTCGCGGGGGCTATACTTTTTTCCCCCTGCGGCATACCGGCGCTTATACTCATTTCCATCGCACGTAATGAATTTTGCAGCATCAACAATTGATATTCATGGGTTGATAGTATTCATACTTCTAATAGTAAGTATTTAACTCTCCCTGTTTCAGTCACTTCTTAATCGTCTGTAATCGGCTTATTAGATCGTTCAGGTTAATGGCACCAATCTTCAAGGCAACCCATTGCGCAGACGACCTGCATTAGGTATACTAGGTCGTTCAGAGCGGCGGTTCAAATCTTCTACAAAGGGGGTGAGAGCAAGGGATTTTGTGTCTTCAGTATACCCATTTACTATTTATTCACCTGTGCTGATTTGATGGGCACGGGCTGGGTATTTGATCAAGTCAAAAATCTTCTGGGAGGTAGAATTTCGGCATATGAACCAAAAACGTACGTGGGTGCTTCTGGCAATTTCGCTATGTTTGATTCTGGTGGGCGACCTTCTGGCTTTTGCCATTCAAACTGACTGGGGGAAGATCAGGGTGGAGAACGTCCGCTTCGAGCGCACGGACGGCAAGATGCAGGCCGGCGTTCTGTATATACCCAACACTGCCACCCCCGACAGGCCTGCCCCGGGCGTCCTCTCGGTGCATGGCTATACCAGCAGCCATGAGTACCAGGATCGGTACTCCATCGAGTTCGCCAGGCGCGGCTATGTCGTTCTTGCCATCGACGAGCCGGGACACGGCATGTCTGACCCGCCCTCATTTGTCGACGGCTTCGGAGGTGTCAGCGCCGCCCGTTTGCTAACCAGCCTGGACAATGTAGATCCCACCAACATCGCATTCTCGGGACATTCCTTCGGCGGCATCGCGGCCCTGTGGGCAGCGCAGATCACTCCCGACTACAAATCCGTGGTGTTGATCAGCTCGGCGCCGGGCATGTACGGATTCAAGAAAGGCGATACAACCTGGCCGCGCAACTGCTGCGTAGTAGACGGCATATGGAACGAGGACTCCAAGCTCTTCTGGGATGAGTATTCCCCGTTCACTATCCCGGATAGCGCCAAGCTCAAGACACTGTTCGGAACGGATAAGACCGTCGAGATAGGCAAGGTCTACGGCTCTATTGCCGACGGCACCGCTCGAGCGCTCTATCTGGTACCGTCAAACCATGACGGCCTGACGGTGTCCAGCGAGGCCATTGGAGACGCCGTGGCCTGGCTGCAGGCCACACTGCAGGGCGGGAACGGCCTGCCGCCTGCCGACCAGACCTGGCCCTGGAAGCTGATCGGCAACCTGGTTGCGCTGATCGGCATGGTTATGCTCATATTCCCGGCCGGCAGCCTGCTGATGCAGCTCGATTTCTTCAAAGGGCTGAACGAGACGACCCCGGCCAATCCCAAGCCCATCAAAGGCGGATGGTGGTGGCTGGGCGCAGCCATCTTCGTGATAATCCCGGTGGTGACCTATCTTCCCATCGAGGAGTTTGTAAGGGGGCTGGGCGCCAAGAGCAATGCCTTCATGTCGGAGGATGTCGTGTCACCGATAATGATCTGGGCATTCGTCAACGCCATCATCGGCATCATCCTCTTCCTGCTGTGGCACTTCCTGTTGAACCGCAAGACCGGCGCCAACGGCGAGAGCTACGGCCTGGCCTGGGGCAAAATGCTGGACTGGCCGAAGATCGGCAAGGCCTTCCTGCTGGCGGTGGCTATTTCGCTGATCGCCTACATGACGCTGTCCTTCTCGCAATGGCTGTTCAACGTCGACTACCGCCTCTGGCTGTTCGCAGTCAGGCCGGTGTCGCCGCTGCGTTTCTGGATATTCCTGACCTACCTGATTCCTTTCTTTGTCTTCTTCATGCTGGCAAGCACGGTGTTGAACGGCGAGCTGCGCCTCTTCAAGAAGGACGGCGCACCGCTGAAGCTCGGCTGGGAGATGCTGGTCAACGTTGCCCTGATGGTCGGCGGCTTTCTCATCTACCTGGCGCTTCAATACCTGCCGCTGGTGTTCGGCGGGCACATGCTGGACGCCCCCAACGAGTTCACCACGCTGTTCGTCATCATGCTCTTCACGGTCATACCCATGCTGATCATTGCGGCGCTGGCCATGACCTATTTCTTCCGCAAGACCGGACATGTGTATGCCGGCGCAATCCTGGCGTCCATACTGGTCGTGTGGATAGCCACCGCTTCACAGGTGATCTCCTTCGGCTTCTAGTCAGCAGATCGCTTGAGCGAAACAAAATGGACGGGGCTCTAGGAGCCCCGTCCATTCTTTTAACCTATCGCCAGTTATCTAGGTGGTGGTGGCGGCATGGGCATGAGATGGATGCCCCAGAATCCCAGGTAGGAGAACAGGATGTGCTTGGGCAGCCTGCCGGCCGCTCCTATAACGATAAATTTCCACAGCGGGTATTTAAGTATGCCGGCTGCTATACCGGCCACGTCGAAGAGCGGATTGGGTATTAAAGCCAGCAGGAAAATCGCCAGGTTGCCCCATTTGTGCGACATCCAGCGTACGACACGTTCATAGTTAGGAGTATCAGGCACGGCAAGCCGGCCGCTGTAGCCCAGCAGGTAGCCCGTGGTCTCGCCCACCGTGGCACCCAGGCCGGAGGCAATGCCCACCCACAGCGGGTCCCACTGGCTGACCGAGATGGCGCCGATAATAGAGGTCATGGCCAGCCCCGGTATAGGGATGACGATGGTGGCCGCTGCCACCATGGAAAGCACAAAAATTGCCAGGTACTTAAGGCCCCAGTACCTGGCCATGCTGATGGAGAACTCCATGATGTTTTCACGCTGCCAGACGACGACTGCCACCAGCGCGACGACAAACAGCAAAGTCCCGATCTGCAGCAGGTGGTCCCTGGTCAGGAACCTGGCCTTTTTATCGGCCTGTGGTTCAGGCGGTTGTTGTGACAAGATGTGTTGACCTCCCGCTAATTTTATATCTTTGGCAGCAATGATGCGTACTTCTCGGTCCTGCTGAGGCCGGCCTCCGATTGCACCAGCCAGGTCATCCAGCAGAGCTCGATCGGCCTGTAACCCACAGCAGGGGCAAACTCCTCGATGAAGCTGATAAACTCCAGATCGCTCTGCGGCGGTTTTATACCTGCCCTGTCCAGCATCTCGAAGAATACCCTTTTGACTATTTTATCGGGCATGACCGTATCGACGCCGCCCATCATCCTCAGGTACTGGTAGGTGTTGATGCCCACACCGTTAATCCTTCCGATGGGATCGCTCTCCCAGCGTTTAAGCGGGGCCGCCATGGCCCAGCGAATCAGGGCGGCGCTGTCATCCAGCCTGTATTTTTTCTTGAGCTTGGCCAGGTAGGCCGCTATCTCACGCGCGACACTCCAGGAGCGCGCGTTCTTCCAGACAGCCTTCAATTTCTTATCATCCACCCCGGCGAGGTCCTCAAAGGTGACGATTTTGCCGGTGGCCACGTATCTCTGCCGGAACAGCTCGACCCTGGGCACCACCGATTGAAAGTAGTTCAGGCCGATGGAATCGAAGGCTGCGTCTATCACCATGAGCAGTGCATTGCCATGCCAGCGCCGTCCCGCCAGGCAGCGGTCACAGTGCTCGTGCACCATGGGCACTCGCTGCATGTAGCTCTTAACTACCTTCCTGACCGACGCTGGATAACTTTTCAATCGTCTGCTGAGAACCTTGACGCCCTGGCCGAGTCGATAATTTTCCTGGCCAGGTAAATTAAGACAACGATGATAGCTATAACGACCGCTATATCGATATATAAGGCATATTTTTCCAGCAGGTTCCAGTTCTCTTTGAGGATATACCCGGCGTAGACCAGCGCCAGGTTCCAGGGGACGGAACCGATAAAGGTGAACAGGCAGAATTTAGGGAAGTTCATTTTACCTATGCCCGCCGGCAGGGCGTTGATGGTCCTGACCACGGGCAGCATCCTGGAGAAAAGCACGGTCACGCTGCCGTATTTCTTAAACCAGCTCTCCACCAGCTCCAGGTGATGCACGTTCAGCAGCACGTACCTGCCGTACCTGGTGACAAATCCCCGGCCGAGGTATTTGCCGATCAGGTAGGCTATGATCGAGCCCAGCAGGTTGGCCAGGCTGGCCACTGTAACGGCCGCCCAGACGTTCATCCGGCCCTCGTAGGCCAGAAAGCCGGCAAAGGGCATCACGGCCTCGCTGGGTATGGGAATGAGCATCGATTCCAGCGTCATGGTGAGGAAGATGCCCAGGTAGCCCCAGGATGATACGGCCTGCGTGATGAACTCTAAAATATGCAGCGTCATTTGAGCAGATTTTTAGAAGACGCCTCATTATAGCATCAAATTCGAATAAGACACGGAAAAAACCGTGGCGCGAAGTGTTGCATAACGGTCGTATTATGTTTTATTCTTAGTAGCGCGCAAGAAAAAATGCGACGGTGAGGGCACAAGATGTCCGGACATTCTAAGTGGGCTCAAATCAAACGGCAGAAAGGCGTGGCCGATTCCCGCCGCGGCGCCATGTTCACCAAGCTGACACGCGAGATCATCATTTCCACGCGCCAGGGCGGCCCCAATCCCGACGGCAATTTTCGCCTGCGCCTGGCCATCCAGAAGGCACGCGATAACAACATGCCCAAGGACAACATCGAGAGCGCCATCAAGAAGGGCAGCGGTGCGGCGGAGGGTGCGGCGCTGGCTGAGATGTTGATGGAAGGGTACGGCCCGGCAGGCGTAGCCATCATGCTGGAAGCTATGAGCGATAACCGCAACCGCACCGTCCAGGAGATAAGGAGCACCTTCAGCAAGTATAACGGCAACCTGGGGGAAAACGGCAGCGTGTCCTGGATGTTTGAAAATACCGGCGTGATAACGGTTGACACGGCTGGCATCGACCCCGACGAGTTTTCGCTTTTCGCCATTGATGTGGGCGCCGAGGATGTGAAAGAGGAAAAGGGCCTGCTGGAGATTTACACGGAGCCCAAGGATTTCGAGTTCGTCAAGCAGGCCGTGGAAAAACGCAAGAAGCCGATCTCAGCCGAGGTCACCATGATCCCCAAAAATACCGTCACCCTGCCCGAGAAAGAGGCGCTGCAGACTGTCAAGCTGCTGGAGAAGCTGGAGGAGCTGGATGACGTGCAGCGGGTATTTTCCAATCTCGATTACAGCGACGCACTCATTGAGAAGCTTAAGGCCGAGGCCTGACTTTCAGACTTAACTTATCCTTCGTTTAACCAGTTTATATGTCTAGACTAAAACACAGGAGGATAATTTGCCGGCATGTCTAATAGAAATTATCAGTTGCTGGCCCTTCTCTTAATATCGGTCCCGCTCATCTTCGCCGGATGTATAGGCTGGCCCTTCTCCACCACCAGCACGACTACAACCACACCCTCGACAACAACTACCACCCCGACCACCACAACAACGGTCCCTGTTGTACAGGTGTGGGTCGACCCCACCGGTATAACTCCCAAGGCCAGCGCCACCTTATCGTGGAATGTAACCAATGCCACTTCAGTGGTAATCGACCAGGGCATCGGTTCGGTCCCGGCGGCGGGCAGCCGCGTTATCTCGCCTAATGCCAGCACCACCTACACCGTTACGGCCTATTACTCCGGAGGCACTGTAACCGGAGCGGTTACACTGGCGGTGGCCGCGGCCGGCAGCCCGGCCCCCTCAAATCCGCCCGGTCCCTACAAGGACTGGGTGGGCAGCACCTACACACACGAATACCATTATCCCAGCTGCACGGTGGCCCAGCACATCCCCCAGCCGTCCAAGGTCTGGTTTGATACGACGATGCAGGCCCAGGCGGCAGGTTACCATCCCTGCCCGGTCTGCAAGCCGCCCCATTAATAAGGATTGACAGCGTGCGCGTACTAGGCGTTGACCCCGGCACTCTTAACATGGGATATGGGATCGTCGAGGAGAAAGGAGACGGTTCCATATCCATGATCATCTGCGGCGTCATCTCTGTACCCCAGAAAATTCCGGTGGAGCAGAGGCTGTGTGCGCTTTATGCAGGGCTGCTGAAAATAGTGGATGAGTTCCATCCGGCAGAGGTCGCCGTGGAGGAGCCTTTCGTGGCGGGCAACGCCAGGTCGGCGCTGGCCATCGGTCGGGCGCAGTCCGTGGCCATCCTGGCGGCAGCGCAGGCCAAACTTCCTGTCTATCGCTATATGCCCACGCAGGTCAAGCAACTCGTCACCAGCTACGGCAGGAGCAGCAAGGACCAGGTACAGAAGGTAGTCAAGCTGCAGCTGGGTGTGACCGACCTTCCGGAGGCCAGCGACGCCGCGGATGCGCTGGCCGTGGCCATCTGCCATCTCAACCAGCAGCACCTTGCCAGGATTTTGAACAGGTGAGATAGAAGAAGTTATGATCGCAGCGGTAGAAGGTACGATAATCAGCAAGGGCAACAATGCCGTCGTGGTCAAGGCCGGGCCGGTCAGCTTTGCCATCAGCGTTCCCGGCTCCACGCTCAGCCGCATCGGCCATCCCGGCAGCCCTGTCTTCCTGCACACGCACCTTTACGTACGCGAGGATAATATTGCGCTTTACGGCTTCAGCACACCGCAGGAGCTGGCGCTTTTTGAACAGCTCATCACCGTCAGCGGCATCGGCCCAAAGGTGGCGCTGGTGCTGCTGACAACACTCAGCGCCGAACAAATCATAGCGGCCATCATCAGCGGCAACTCGGACCTGCTCAGCCAGGCGCCGGGCATCGGCAAAAAGACCGCCGCCCGCATAATAATCGACCTCAAGACCAAGCTGGAGAAGGGATGGGAAGGTGAGGTGCTGCCCGATATGTCCCAGGCCGACAGCGACGCCGTGGCCGCCCTGATGGGCCTGGGCTATTCCATCAGGGAGGCCACGCAGGCGCTCTCCCTGCTGCCCCAGACAGGAGACCTCAGTTTGGAGGAAAAGATCAGGCTGGCGCTACAGAGGCTCTCATCTAAATAGGCTGCTGGCAAAGTAAAACTCCAAGCTCCAAACTCTAAACACCAAACAAGTCCCAAATTCAAAACTCAATCTTTGAGTTTTGAATTTATTTAGAATTCAGGGTTTTTAATTGTTTGGAATTTGGGTAGTGGGTCAGTTTGAATCAAGCAATCCAATAATTTCTTCTAAAGACCAAACATGATCCGCAACGCCCGCAGCCATCGCTGGAGTACAGCCTAAAGTCTTATGAATACGTACAAAATTGTAGCACATATAATGTAAAGCTACTGCAAATATAAGATTTTCAATCTTCTTTGAGAATCCATTGGTTAACCGAGTAAACCGCCTCATATTCATTCGCATTGTAAGGTTCTGCCGTTCTACATAACTTGTGGATATCTTGTCTCTGTCAGGATTACCGATAATTCGCTTCACCTCGACCTTGCGGACTGAGCCTGGACTGTAACGCCCGGCTGGCACATAAGGTGATGACTTGTAGAACTTAACAAGCATCCCATAATCAATATCATCGCCAAAAGCACCATCAACAGCATAATAATAGATGTGATGCCCGTCAGTGGTTAACTGGACACGATTGGTCAAACGCCGTTTAACATCACGCAGGAATTCATAAGCATCTTCGGGTTCACGTTTTCCTGCCCACCAACTAACCACCAATTTGGTATCGGCATCTAGTGCAACGAATGTCCACACGTCACCATATCCATATTTACCTTTATCCTCCGTTGTTAGTGTCTGCTCTTTAGCATGACAAAATGACCATATTTCGTCACATTCAATCCGCTTGCTCGTGAGATTAACTAAGTGCTTGTCCTGATACTTAAAGCAGGCAAGGCCGATATCGCCTAACAGCTTTAGCACCGTACCTTTTGCCACACCTGTCATACGGCAGGTTGAACGTATGGAGTTGCCTTCGACTAGAGCCGAAATAACCTTTGTTCTCTGGTATACACTTAGCTTATTCATATCTCAATCTCACCCATTTATAATACCATTATACTCAACCGATTTAGCATTGTCAAGTCTCATTGCAAGCATCATTAAGGAAGATGCTTGCATTATAGTTTGCTGGATGTTATAATGCAAGCATTATAGTGCAAGGATGGTGAATAAATGAGTAATAAGGCAAAGGGTGGGAAAGCGAGGGCTGCAAAATTATCACCTGAAGAAAGAAAGGCGATTGCGAGCAAGGCGGCGGTGGCACGGTGGGCTGGCCGTGTCCCTAACGCGATATGTGGTTCCCCAGATCGCCCACTTAAGATTGGTGACATAGAAATACCGGCATATGTACTTGAGGATGAGACTCGCGTACTCGTGCAAATAGAGTTACAGCAAGGGATTGGCTTGTCCAAAAGTGGCCCGAGTTCTACCGGTAAGCATCGCTTATCAAATCTTATAGCTAGAATTACTGCCAATGACCCAGATTTGAACGTAAAGTTGATGAGCAGCATCAAAAACCCGATTAAGTTCATGACCCCTTGGGGCAGGCTAGCGAATGGCTACGAAGCTACTATTCTCGCTGATATATGCGAAGCTGTTCTAAGGGCGAGGGATACCAACCGGCTACAGAAACAGCAATCGCATATTGCTCAGCAATGCGAAACACTAATGCGAGGTTTTGCGAGGGTAGGAATTATAGCCCTTGTCGATGAAGCTACTGGCTACCAGGAAATAAGAGCGAAGAATAATCTGGCAAGAATCTTAGAGGCGTTTGTCGCGAAAGAATTGCAGCCTTATGTTAAAACATTTCCCGATGAGTATTACAGGGAACTATTTCGGTTAAGGGGTCTAGAATACCCCAAGGATTCAGTCAAGAGGCCGCAGTACTTTGGTATCCTCACGAACGAGATAATATATAAACGATTAGCCCCCGGGGTTCTCGAAAAACTTAAGGAGGTCACCCCGAGAAACGAAAATGGACGACCTAGTTACAAATATTTCCAGAGTCTTACTTCTAACAAGGGATACCCGGAATTAAGGGCATTGTTGGGGTCAGTCGTTACTATGATGACCCTTACGGATGTTTGGCCTAATTTCATGGATAGATTGAATAGGATACACCCTAAATTCAATACTCAACTTCCTTTGCTCGGCCAATATGATGCTAAACAGGATGACGGTAAGGGGATATAAGTCTAGCCCCTCTTCCATCGTTTGTTTGCGGCTCTTTTAGCTATCTCTTTACGTTTCTCGGGTGAAATCTTTTGCATCCTAACCTTTGCACTTGCAAGACCACCGAGCCTGCCAAGAGAGACAGCAGCCGGATTCTTAGTAGATTCCTCTGCCAGGTTCTTGGGGATAGGCTCACCAGTAGATTCAGCTACAATTCGAGCAGCCAACACATTCATATCTCTGGAGATTTTTCTTTTGCTCAACCGCTTTGGCATGATTAAAGTATGCCATAGTTTTCAAGCATTTGTCTAGCTAGAATATCCCTAATACAGCTGCTATACTGATATAACCATCGTTTGGGGAGGTATGATATGGGAGAACAATTGCCATCAGTTGCAATGTTCATGGATTATGAGAATATACGTAATGGGCTGTGGAAGTATTTTGAGAAAAGAGTTCCTGAAGATTTACCAATCGCCAAATTAATGGAGGCTATAACCTCAACGATTTCTCAAATCGGGCAACTCGAAGAAGCTAATATTTATGGCGATTGGACACTTGCCCCTAGAGCTTTGGATGCAAGGGAAATTAGTAGGATACCGAAATTTCGTACACATCTGGTACTTCGATCAGATAGTAAAAAAGACCGAACTGATCCTACTTTAAACTTTGCTGTAGATGATTTCTTTCGGCAAAGAACAGAAATACATGATATATTTCTCTGTGCAGGTGATTCGGATTATTGTGAATTATTGCGTCGTGGAAATAAACTCGATAAAAGAATATACATATGTGCCCTTAATGTTAGTACAGCACCAGAACTGATTAGTCTGGCTAAAGCATTCTATCCATTGGAAACTGCGCTTAATTTAAAGCGTATGGATTCACAGGAACTTGCAGATGCCATAAAGAATGCCGACCCCACTCAATTGCAAAAATGGCAACCACTTGTCAAACAATTAGCTTATGTACAAAAGAAACTACCATATGTAATTCGTGCCTATTTTATAAAACAATTCATGGCTTCTGGAATGGGATATGGTGACAGTTTTGAAGATAAAGGGGCAACATTAGACAATGCAGTTGCACTCGGTATTTTCAGTTACGATATGGCAGAAAACCCCAAAGATAAACGGCATGTTAAAACCATACGGTTGAATACGGAGAATAATTTAGTTAAGGTTATTCTCTCTCAATAAAATAAAGGGGGCCGCTTGGCCCCCTTTATTTACTAATGTCCTTAAACTAACTAAATATAAAACCTGTATTATATATAACATAGTATTTGCCAACTGTCAAGAGCAGGCCGCCTAAAACCGAAGCCCGGCAAAAGGGATACCCACTACCCTACCCCCTTTTATCGTGCATTATGTCCAAATTGACCCACTACCGGAATTTGTATTTTGGAATTTGGAATTTATAATGTAGCCGTGCCTGATTTCAAAATAATCTCAGACTTCAAGATGACCGGCGACCAGCCTGAGGCCGTCGACGCGCTGGCGCACGGCGTGGAGGCCGGCATGGGCAAGCAGACGCTGCTGGGCGTGACCGGCAGCGGCAAGACCTTCACCATGGCCAACGTCATCGAACGGCTGCAGAGGCCGACGCTGGTCATGTGCCACAACAAGACGCTGGCCGCCCAGCTTGCCACCGAGTTCAAGGAGTTCTTCCCGGACAACGCCGTGGAGTACTTTGTCAGCTACTACGATTATTACCAGCCCGAGGCCTATATACCCCGCACCGATACCTATATCGAGAAGGATACAGATATCAACGAGGAGATAGACAAGCTGCGCCACGCAGCCACACGGGCGCTGCTGACCCGGCGCGACACGCTCATCGTGGCGTCGGTCTCCTGCATCTATTCACTGGGCGAGCCGGAGGAGTACCAGAGCTTCGTGGTGACCATAAGCAGGGGCCAAAAGATCGAGCGCAACAGGCTGGTGCGCAAATTCATCGACATGCAGTACGAGCGGAATGACTACGATTTCACCCGCGGCAAATTCCGCATACGCGGTGATACGCTGGAGATACTGCCTTCTTACGAGGAAGTGGCTATACGCATCGAGTTCTGGGGCGATGTAATCGAACGGATAGTTGAGATCGACAGCCTGACGGGTGAGCTGCTGTCCGAGAAAGAGTCCATAGACATCTTCCCGGCCAAGCACTTCGTCACTTCGCCTGAAAAGCTGGACCTGGCCATCCAGGACATAAAGGCCGAGCTGGCCGAACGCATCGCCGAGTTCAACCGGCAGGGCAAGCTGCTGGAGGCGGCGCGCATCGAACAGCGCACCAACTACGATATCGAGATGCTGACCGAGCTGGGCTACTGCAACGGCGTGGAGAACTATTCGCGCCACCTGCAGCGCCGGCCGGCGGGCAGCCCGCCCTGGACGCTGATCAACTACTTCCCGGACGATTTCCTGCTGTTCGTGGACGAGTCTCACATGACGCTCCCGCAGATACGCGGTATGTACGGCGGCGATATGAGCCGCAAGAAGACGCTGGTAGAGTACGGCTTTCGCCTGCCCTCGGCGCTGGACAACCGCCCGCTCAACTTCGATGAATGGGAGAAGCTGGTGGGGCAGGCCGTTTATGTGTCCGCCACCCCCGGTCCTTACGAGTACAAGAACAGCTCGCAGGTGGTCGAGCAGCTGGTCAGGCCGACCGGCCTGCTGGAGCCCACCATTGAGGTGAAGCAGACAAAGGGGCAGATCGACGACCTTATCCACGAGATAAAGGCCAGGGTGGATAAGGGCGAGCGCTGCCTGGTGACCACGCTGACCAAGAAGATGGCAGAGGAGCTGGCGGACTACCTGCTTGAGATGGATGTCAGGGTGCACTACCTGCACTCGGAGGTGGATACGCTGGAGCGCGTGGAAATACTGCGCGACCTGCGGCTGGGTGTGTATGACGTGGTGGTGGGCATCAACCTTCTGAGGGAGGGCCTGGACCTGCCGGAGGTCAGCCTGGTGGCCATACTGGATGCCGACAAGGAAGGCTACCTGCGGTCAAAAGATGCGCTCATCCAGACCATGGGTAGGGCGGCGCGCCACCTGGGCGGGCACGTAATTCTCTATGCGGACAAATTGACCGACTCCATGAAGGGCGCCATCGACGAGACCTACCGGCGCCGCAGGATACAGGAGGCCTTCAACAAGGAGCACGGTATAACGCCGCAGAGCATCAAGAAGGCCGTCAAAGATATAACCGAGCGTGTGAAGGTGGTGGCCGAGGAGAGGGGCAAATATGAGGCCGAGCACATACCCGCCGACGAGATTGCCAGGCTGATCAAGGAGCTGGAATCACAGATGAAGAAGGCGGCCAAGAACCTGGAGTTCGAGAAGGCGGCGCTGCTGCGCGACCGCATCGTCGATCTGCGCAAGGATCAGGAGCTTCTTTCGCCCTTCAGGAAGGTCAAGAGCTAGTCGGCGTTATAATATCTAGGAATATTCCTGGCAGGAGGGAAAGGACATGGAAAAAACATGGAAGACCCTTACGGCCGGCATACTGGATATCGTGTCCGGCGTGGGAATGATGTTCGTGTGTTTCTGGCTGGCGCTGGCCGGCGGCATCACCGGTGTTGTCGGCAACGTTCCGCTGTGGCTTCCCCAGCTGCTTTTTAGCCTGTCCGTTGTGCTTTTAGTCGTGGCCGTGATAGCCGTGATAGGCGGCATCCTGGCCCTGCAGCGCAGGGTCTGGGGCATGGCACTGGCCGGCTCGATCGCGGCTTTCTTCTGCTGCTTCCTGTTCGGCGCTGTCGCCATAGTCCTGACGGCGCTGGCGCATAAAGAATTCAAATAAAGCGGCACTGCTTGTCATGTTCAACCGTAACTACCTGGTATTGCTAATAATTGCGGCGCTGGCCGTCGTTGTGACTGCCGGCTGCGGCAATGTCGGGCTGGTATCCAGGGAAGGCGGGGTTGAAGTATATGAAGGGGTGCAGCCTCCTTTCAACCGCACCAGGCTGGCCGATGAGGGCGATGCTCTCAGGGTCCACCTGGTAAGCAATCACGCTGCCGTTAATCCAACCTGGCAACAACTCATAGATTTTATCAGGCAAGACAAGACTGACCAGGACATCTATGACCGGGTGCTGAATCCCTGCGGGGCCTTCGCCGAGGCGGTCTACAACAATGCTCAGGCTAAAGGCATCAGGACGGCCTTTGTGGCCGTAAAGTTCAAGGGCAGCAACATCGGCCACGCCCTAGATGCCTTTGAAACAACCGATATGGGCCTGGTCTATGTGGACTGCACGGGCATGACCGTGGAGGAGTTCCTGGCCGGATACGACCAGCAGCTATCGCCCGACGGCAAGCCCGCCGTGGTCTTCGGGCAGGCAGCAAGCAACGATAAGATAGCTTACCCTGTGGTAGGACAGAAGCTGGGATTTATCAGCATCGAGGTGGCGCAGTCCCCCTCTTTCAGCTACTACCAGCAGTACAGGGCGCGGATGGATACGTTCAGGGCCGACTTCAACGAGTGTAACGCGGCCATTACGAAGTACAACGCTTACGTGGATGAGTATAACAGGAGCAGGAACAGCGGGCTGGCAAGCAGCATCAGCGCCCAGAAATATGCGATAAACAAGCTCACTGCCCGGGTCACAGCAGATGCGGAGGGGCTGGGCGCATTCTGGCCCGAGATGGGAGTGGTAGAGGGCATGAGGATATACTGGTAGCCCTAAGCCCTAAACCATAAATACAAAATCCTAAGTAAAAACAAAATTCAAAGTACACAAGATTGAGCTTTGGGTTTTAAGCTTGTTTAGAGTTTAGGGTTTAGAATTTAGAATATAAACTGTTGTTTGGAGCCTGGAGTTTGGAGGGAGAGGATGGAGCTGTTCCCTCCTCTCCCTCTTTTTATTCTTATACGACGTCTATGCTCAGCGGGAACTTGGAGAGGGCCTCGCAGCCGTTTTCGGTGATGAGTATGGGGTTCTCATAGCGGAAGCCCACGTCCTCCTCCGGGCAGGCATACTGGACGGCGCAGATGAGCATCTCGTCCTTCTTGTAAGGATGCTCCGGGTTGGTCCAGTACTCGAAGGGGCCGTCGTTCAGGCCTATGCGCCACTCGTCGCCCATCATGCCGATGCCGTGCTCAAAGCCGGGCACGAGGTAGTCCTGGAACTCGCGCTCTTCTGCAAAGGCCAGCAACTGGTCGGCCAGCTTGGTGGGTGATACGCCCGGCTTGTAGGCCTTGAGGCACTTCTTGATCAGGTCGACGAAGTTCTGGGCATGCCAGAGCTGGCGTTTGCTGGCCTTGCCCAGGAAGTAGTTGTGCGAGTGGTCGCCCAGCCCCAGCTTGAACATGGCGTGCAGGTCGACCATCAGCGGCTCGCCCGTCTTGAGCTTCTTGCGGCTGGCCGGTGTGCAGGCGCCCGCCGCCAGGCCGGTCCGGTAGCCGGCGGCGATCTCGTTTCCGCCGGTGAACGACCATTCCCACTCGCTGCCCACCTTCCTCATGGCGTAGGCGGCCAGGCCGGCGACCTCGGTCTCGGTCATCTTCAGGTAGCCGCCGTCGCTGATGGCCTCACGCACGACCTTGTGGCCTATATCCACGATGCGCGAGGCCTCCCGGAAGCGGTTGATGGTGCCGATGTCCTTGATCATTGAAAGCCGGTCGACCATCTCGTGAGCGTTCTTGAAGGTGGCCTTGGGCATGGCCGCCTTGAGCATGACGAACTCGAACAGCGTCAGGTGCCCCTCGGGCAGGTAGGTGCCCATGCCGGTCTCCATGCCGATGATGCCCTTGCCGGCCTTCAAATACGGCTTGATCAGCCCGGTCAGCAGCGCCACCTGGTCCTGTCCCCCCATCGGCCCGTAGCCCAGTATGTGGTCCTGGTCCAGCCATGAATCGTCCGCCACACGCGCCGCGTCTATCACGAAGGTGATGACCGTCGGCAGCCCCTCGGGCGGTATCACTATATATGAGCGCCAGGGCATGAAGGCGTCCACAATCCAGGAAAGCGTGCGCAGGCGCGAGCCCAGATAGACGTCTATGCCGTGCCTGGCCATCTCCTTCTGTATGGATTTCACGCGTTTGGGGAAGTCTATGAAATAAGGGTCGGTCTTGACCGCTACTTTCTTCTTAACAGGCATTTCAGTTACCTCCCTCTAATACTCGGTGGGTACTCTGGCGATCACTTCGTTCAGCCGGTCGACCGTGGGTGAGAGAGTCAGGGCCTTGACCAAATTGCCCTTGAGCGACATTTTACCCGACATCAATGCGGAGCGCGCCTTGAGCTCGGCCCGCGATATGCGGGCGAACATCTCGTACTCGGCCGTGATGGAGAACTCGGCCTTGGGCAGGGTCCCTTCCACCAGCGTCACGGTTTCCACCTTGCCGTCCGTCAGCTTGTAATAGACCGCCCGGGTCTTGCCGTCTGGGCAGTTGGTGTAGACGGTCAGCATGGACGAGGTGATGTGCTTCATTTTGTCCGGGGTGAGCTCCTTTTTCAGCCTCCTCTCCACCTCTTCGGCCCACTCCTTGCTCAAATATTTAAATTTCTTCTCGGGCATCTGCGGCCTCCTTAAAATTTATAATCTTTGTTATGCCACAGGCTATTTATGGAAGCTGGCCAGCCTTTGCTCCGTGTCGGTGATGTCGAACTCGCTGCCGAACTCCAGCTTGAGGCTCTTATCCAGCGGCAGGCTTTCGTTGGTGTTGTAAAGATGCTTGTAGGCCTTGATAGATTGCGGGCTGTTCGCCATGATCTTCCTGGCTACCGTTTGCAGGGCCTCTTCCAGCTTCTCCAGCGGCACTGCCATGTTGACCAGGCCGATGCGCTCGGCCTCCTTGCCGCCGATGGCGTCGGCGGTGAAGGAGAGCTCCCTGGCTTTAAGGAAGCCCACGCGGCGCGGCAGCCTGGCGCTCATGCCCCAGGTGGGCCTGAGGCCCCACTTGGCATGTGTATCGCCTATCTTGGCCTCCTCCGCTGCGATCACCAGGTCGCAGCCCAGCATAATTTCCATGGCGCCGGTGAAACAGAAGCCGTTGACCAGCGCAATCACCACCTTGGGCACGGCGCGTATGGCGTTGATAAGCTCCCTGGCGGGCACGTCCAGTATATCTCCGACCTTGCCACGCAGCAGTTTTCGGTCGCCCAGGGCTTTGAGGTCCACGCCGGCGCAGAAGGCTTTGCCGGCGCCCGTCAGGACAATGACCTTAACGTCGTCATCTTTGCCGGCCTCCAGCACGGCGGCCTTCAGCTCCTTGAGCATGCCGGGCGTGATGGCGTTCATGGCCTCCGGGCGGTTGATGATGATCTTACCAATACCTGCTTCTTTCTGGGTGATGAGAGTCTCGTACGGCATCAATCTACTCCTCAATTTATTTTGCGGCGGTCGAAAGAGCGTAAAGGTTGACATGAGTAATATATCACAACGGCTGCCTTTTGACACCGCGCCGAAGCCCATAAGATAATATCCGGACAGCTTTCGGAGGCAGCCAATGAATCAGCACAATGTTCCAGACTTAAAATACCTTTTTCAGCCGCGCAGCGTGGCCATTGTCGGCGCTTCAAAGGAAGAATTTAAATCCGGCGGCATGTTCATCAACAATATGCTGACCGACAAGTATGCCGGTACCATCTATCCCATCAATCCCGGTGAGAGCGAGATAAGGGGTCTAAAGTGTTATCCCAGCCTTACCGAGGTTCCCGGCGAGATCGACCTGGCCATACTGGCCATCCCGTCGCGTGCCATCATGCCCGCCATGGAGGACTGCGCCCGCAAGCGCGTCAAATTTGCCGTCGTGCATGCCGTCGGCTTCGGCGAGCTGGGCGCCGAGGGTCGGGACCTTGAAAAGAAGATGGTCTCTATTGCACGTGAGGGCGGCGTGCGCATCATCGGGCCCAACTGCATGGGCATTTTTACGTCAAAGGGCAGGATAAACACGGTGGTGCCCTATGCCACGCTGCCGCTTGATCTGGGGCCGGTTGCCTTCGTGGGGCAGAGCGGCTGGGCCAGCGAGTCCATGCTGCGGCTGGGCGGCGCTCGCGGGCTGCGCTTCACCGGTGTTATCAGCATCGGCAACCAGAGCGACCTGGGTGTTGAGGACCTGATAGGCTACTGGGGCCAGGACCCGGACACCAGGGTTATCGCTGCCTATGTCGAGGGACTCAAGGACGCCAGGCGCTTTATGAGAATAGTGGGCGAGGTTTGCCGCAAGAAGCCGGTCATCATCTGGAAGGGCGGAAGCTCTGATATGGGCGCCAGGTCGGCGGCCTCGCATACAGGCTCGCTGGCGGGCGACTACGAAGTCTTTCAGGCCATGTGCCGGCAGACCGGCATCATAGCCGCACACGGCATGGAGGACGTAATAGACCTGGCGGTGGCCTTCAGCTGTCCGGTGCTGCCTGCCGGCAACGACCTGGGCATATTGATCGAGGCCGGCGGCGGCGCCGTGGCCTCGTCCGACGCCTGCGCTAAAGAAGGGTTACGCATACCACAACTCTCGCCGGCTTTGCAGGAGAAGCTGAGAATATATCTCGAGGGCAAGGTGCCGCCCTCCAACAACCGTAAGAACCCGGTGGACCTGGTCTGGGTGGCCGTGGGCGATCCCTACGGCGCCTACGGCGACTGCCTGGAGATGGTGGTCTCCGAGGTGGACGTGTGCCTGATGATAGCCTATGCTTTCATTCACGAGGAGCCCTTCAGGAAGAGAGTGGCCGAGCTGCGCGACAGCCTGGGCAAACCTATTGTCTTCGTGCCGGGCAACCCGACCGACCAGTATGCGGGCATGGAGATGGCGGTCAAAGATGGTATTCCAACGTATTCCATGCCGGAGAACGCCGTGCGCTGCATCGGCGCCATGGTCAAGCGCCAGCACTTTTTAAAGCGGCACGCAGCGGGGCGTTGAAGAGGGACGCCAGTCCATCTTTGATTTAGCTGTCATTGCGAGGAGCCTGTCCCGATGGAATCGGGATGGTAATCTCACGGCATTAAAACGCTCGATCAGGAGATTGCTTCACTTCGTTCGCAATGACATTTGGGGAAGCGGACGCTTTTCGTATTCAGCGTAAAGTGACATTGCCTTATCTGGATAGCCGGACGTCCCAAGGCGTTGAAGAGGGACGCCAGTCCCACTTAGAAAAAAGAATTCCTCTCCCTTGAAGGGAGAGGGTAGGGTGAGGGTATCCCCTACTTGAGCAACCAGGCCCGCGCCTCGTCCGCATCGTTGAAATAGCGCCAGGGGAAGCCGCGGTTGACCGCCGCTGTCTCGTGGAAGGTGTAGAAATCCTTGTTCTCGGGCAGGTCTATGATGGCCGCGCGGGTAGGTATATTGTCAGTGGGGAAATCCATTACCTGATAGTAGGTAAATACGGTGCTGGTGCGGCCCTTCAGAGCTCTTAAATCAATCAGCCTGAACTTATGGCTGTGTGCGTTGATTATCTCAAGGATCCGGCGCTGGATTTCCTTGGCGTTGTCATCCGTGGCCACCCCTTCCAGCACGACCTCGAGGATGCGGCCGTTGGCCTTGTAGCTGATTCTAAACTCATCTTCCATTGGTCTGAAAGCAGTCCAAGGGAAGGAATCAACTGCTCAACCTCCTCCAATTTCCATTATAGGGGCAACAACTTAGGGGGTCAATCTGATCAACCCATTACATCGTTCACTGCGTGGCCAAGCTCTTCAAAGGTGTAGGGCTTGGCAACAGCGCCACTGAATCCCCACTTCCTGTAATCGGCCATGACTGACTTGTCAGCATAGCCGGTAGAAACGACGGCCTTGACCATGCTGTCTAACTTGTGCAGCTCCTTGATGGTCATTATCCTGAGGTGGACCCCATCAGTAGGACAGTATAGCGGCCTTGCTAAGTGGGAGTCCTGCCATTCCTACAGTGTTTGTTGCCAAGGATTCTACCATGTTGGTACAAGTATTCTCCACTAT
>Ga0209610_1000050_pt1 | contig 55003 bp, 62 predicted proteins | sample LakKivw275mmetaG_FD_184137 | JGI IMG/M metagenome (GOLD analysis project Ga0209610, IMG submission 184137) | Anoxic lake water microbial communities from Lake Kivu, Rwanda to study Microbial Dark Matter (Phase II) - Lake Kivu water 275m metaG... | ecosystem: Environmental > Aquatic > Freshwater...
GGCGATGAACTTTTGGCAGTTGATGGCTGGGAGTCCACCGTAGACATGAACGGCTCGGCGAGAAGCATGTGGGACCACACCTTTAGAAACGTTGCCGATGAGCATGGTAAATTTATCAACCACAATATAGCTTGGGATAACTATCAGTTGATGCAAACAGCTACGCTGTACGAAAGTCAAGTAACTTTCGAGTACAAGTTTCTTTCGAGAGAAAACGAAGATATTTCGCCAATTCTAAGTCTTTATCACCGTTATGACGATTACTCCACTTTGACTTTCGATAACGTGAAGATAAACGAAAATCAGGAAAATGTACTCCTCATACGATATGCGGTGAAGCTTGAGTTGGACGAAACTTTCGCGGCAGATGAAAACGTGCGTTACTCGATCGATAATGCACCGTACTGGCTCCGCCTCACGTTTTATTCAGATAACATTCCAGCAGACAATTATTGGCATCCGGTCGCCAAGCTCATAATGTCATATTCCTCGATAAAGAGCGAGCTGAATCAAGAGTGATTTTTAGGGAGATAGTATGGGGCGAGATTTCAGAGTTTTGGTAACTGGCGGAGCGGGATTCATAGGCAGCCACATAGCCGAGAGATTGCTCGCGGATGGTTATCACGTTACTGTTTTAGACAATTTATCTACGGGCAAATTGCAGAATCTCAAGCGCTGTTCAAACAATCCAAATTTTCATTTCATCAAAGGTGACATAAGGGACAGGAAAACTGTGGATGGGACGGTGGAGAGTGCCGACGCCGTGATTCATGAAGCAGCCATCACGAGCGTGTTCCTCTCCTTAAAAAATCCAAAACTCGTGTTCGGCGTAAACACCGCCGCGACGATGAATTTGCTCAAATCGTGCGTGAAGAACGATGCCAAACGGTTTGTCTTTGCGTCCTCGGCGGCGGTCTATGGTGCTGCGGAGGTGCCAATATCCGAAGACGCACCAACAAAGCCCCTCTCTCCTTATGGAGAGTCAAAACTACAATCGGAAAAATATTGCCAAAAATTCTGGGGCGAACATGGACTTGAAACCGTTTGCCTGCGGTATTTCAACGTTTACGGGCCAAGGCAGACGGCCGGACAATACGCAGGGGTGATTTCTAAGTTTTTCGATCGTTTAAGGAAAAAGCTCCCGCCGGTTATTTATGGAGATGGCGAACAGACGCGCGACTTTGTTTACGTTGGTGACGTGGTCGAAGCCACCATTTTAGCATTGGGATGCGAGAGAGCCGCTGGCAAAATTTTAAACATTGGTACGGGCAGGGCAACGAGCGTTAACCAACTTTTCAATATTTTTACAAAACTCATGCACTACCGTTCTAAACCAAAGTTTGCAGCTCCGAGGGCCGGGGAGATCAAACACAGCCAAGCGGATATAACAAAAGCTAAAAAAATCTTGGGCTACAGGCCAAAGGTTTCGCTGGAGCAGGGCCTCAAGAAGTTTGCCGAGTGGAAATCCAGCGTGAAATAGTTCAACGGCGCCGCTTTTTACTCTCCTTAGGCAAATACCGCTTCACGAGTTTTTCCCAGTCGATTTTGAACATAGCGATGACAACCAAAACCAAAAGGATCGTCGTGACCACCGCAAAAATCCAATTCTCGGTGAACGCTTCCCCCACAGCCCCGCCAAAGTATGTGATTATCAGGGACATAGAAATTTTTCCCGCCAGCCCCGCGACAAACACCCTCCACAAGCTGTAGTGCACAAGCCCCAGCGGGATAAAGAGCAAACTGTCAGGGAGTGGGGTCAAGGCGAAGATGAAAATTGTGATCATCCCATACCTCTCAAAAATCTTTAACATGGCGCCCAAACGGCGCCCGTGTTTTCTGTTTACGACCCCCCTCCCAGCATACCCAACCCCATAGCTCGTGAGCTGCCCTATTCCCGCACCGAACCCGAACGCCAATCCAAGCAAGGCCGGGTCAAAAAACCCAAGGGCAGCCATCCCGAGCAAGGCCACGGTAGTTGGGACTGGAATGATGACCGAGGCTGCACCAATGAAGCCTAAAAGGAAAGCGCTGGGGTAACCTATACTTTTCCAGGTTTCTCCGGATGTGCTCGTGGCAATGGCCCAGAAAACAATAGAGATGAGAACTACGGCCCCGGCCACAAGTGCAAAAGTCAAAGCGGGTGATTTTCTGTGGGCCATATTCTTACCTAGTCCAGCTCACGGTTGCATGCGGTGAGCAGGCCTTTTTTAACCACGTCTCTCATCAACACGAACTTGCACTTTTTCTCGAGCAGGTATCTCAAAACTTCATCAAGTCTCCGAAGTGCGACCTCACCAGTGGCAAATCTACAATCGAATGGCACTCCTTTTACTTCGACCACCTCCCATACGTGGTAGTCTAGGACGGTTAGTGGCAGAGCAGCCATACATAGGCGCAGCACACGGGTGGAGATCACAGGTGGGAGACGGAGGAAGCTGGAAGGCCAAGTGTTTGGGATTTCTACTAACTCCGACCATCTCGGTTTTCGACCCATCTTATAGCTCGCAACCGAGGCGTCGTAAACATAGCCAGCTCGCTCGATAGCTTCGAATGTTTCGGCGTTCATCTTGAAATTAGGGGCCCTAAACCCTAGTGGCCGTTGTCCTACAACTTTAGTTAAAATTTTAGTAGCCAACTCAATCCTTTGGAGCTGTTTTCCGGGGCCCAGTCTATCGAATCGTTCGTGCTCGTAACCATGGCAGGCTACCTCATGCTGGCGAGAGATCTGCTTCACTAACCTTGGGTATCGCCCGGCCACCCTGCCAGTGACGAAAAAAGTTGCTCGGATGTCATGTTTCGTTAGGAGTTCAAGTAAAAGTGGAAGTCCCTTTTCCATCCCTCGCCACGTGTTCAAGTAGGGGGGAACGTCTTGTTCAACGTCAATCGTGAGGGCGACATTACGCATGCTCTTCACACACCATTTTGTAAAGCGCGAGGGTTTTTTTAGCGGTCTTCTCCCAACTGAATTTCTCATGTACTGTCTTTACCCCATTTGTCCTAAGGCGCTCTGCTAGCTGCTGGTCACTCAGCACGCGCACTATAGCGCTGGCTAAAGCATCCTCATCTCCCAGGGGGGCGACCAAACCATCTCCACCGTCCCTGATGATTTCGAGGGCCCCCTGTGTCTGCGTGCACACTACAGGTGTACCAACTGCCATGGCCTCCAGCAGCACCAAACCAAACGATTCAAATAAAGACGGTAAAACAAAGACATCCGCCGCAGCCATGAGTTTCGCAACCTGCTCGCGCTGCAACTTTCCAAGCATGAACACGGACTTTTCCATACCCAGTTTCTTAATTTGGGCACGCAAGTTTGCAGCCTCAGCCCCCCCACCGGCTATTGCCAATTTCGCGTTTGGAATTGCTTTAAGAACTTTTGAAAACGCGTTCACAAGGTGCCCCGGCCCCTTCCTCTTGACCAATCGGATTGCCGTAGCGACTAGGGGCTCTTGTTTCACGCCCAGCTTGGTGCGCATTGCCGAGCCGTCTACATCCGTGTTGAACACCGATAAATCGACACCATTTGGGATAACTTCTATTTTATCATCCGGAACGCCCAACGCGACACAAAATCCTTTCGCGGCGCCGCTGACCGCTATCACCCGATTCGCGCGCTTCATCGCAGAGACTATTGGCCGATAAATAAGCCGCCATATCCCGCCCGACTTGTGAACCGAGTGGCACGTTAACACAGAGGGAATCTTGCGCTTGCGCGCCGAGTGTATGGATAATAGCGCCATGGGGGAATAGATATCTTGGCCATGAACCACGTTGAAGTCGCCAAATTTGATGTATTCGTGAAGGTGGCGGGCGAGCCCAGCTGAAATCGCGCGGTCCAGGCGCGGCATGACAAAACCTTTCAGGCGCTTAACTTTGACCCCCCCAAGCTCATCTTCTTCTGGCTGGCCGGCGTGGGTGTGCGTGATTACAATTGGCTCAGCCCCTAGTTTGGCCAACGCCGTACCCAGCCCCATCGTGTAGAGGGGCGCCCCACCAACATCTGGGTAAAATTCATCGCAGACCATCGCTATGCGCACGATATCACCAACTAGATGGATATTGTCTATGGTGTATTAACGGTTCATAGAATTTACCACAACCCTAACTTAAATCCTAAAAATTCTTACTAAAAATGGAATGAGGGATAAAATGTCATCGGTGCTTTTCATCTACCCGCCAATCAGCTTCAAGGAAAAAAGCTCACTCTCAGCCTATTCCCCCCCACTCGGCGCCCTTTATCTCGGAACTGTTCTCAAAAACAAAGGCCACGATGTCCACGTGGTTGATGCAGACGCTGAGCGGCTGTCGATGAAGCAGCTGATAAAGCGGGTGAAATCGCTCGAACCAGACGTTATCGGGATGACTTGCCTCACTTTCACGCTCGACTCCTGCAAAACGATAGCAAAAGAAATCAGGAAAGTTACGGATGCTTACCTCGCCGTTGGTGGCCCCCACATATCGGTGGTTCCCGAGGCATCACTCAAGCAGCTTGGAGCAGACGCGTGCGTCGTTGGGGAGGCAGAAACTATCATCGAGCAGCTGGTAAATGAAAAACCTCGCGGCATCGTATACGCGAAGGAAATCCAGGACATCGACAGCATACCCCTGCCAGACCGAAGTCTCACCGAGCACATTCGATATGGCACATTTTACGGCATGAGATTCGGCAAAAACATGACTGGAATCCTGACGACGAGGGGATGCAAATATGGCTGCACATATTGCAACCGTCCGAAAAAACTATGCTTCAGGGCGAGGTCGCCCCAGAGCATTTTGGAGGAGCTAAAGACAATTGACAAAGCCGGATATGATTCCGTTTGGCTGGCCGACGACAATTTCACCAACAGTCCGAAAAACGTGATCAAGCTAGCCAAGCTGATAAAAAGGGAAAAATTGGAGTTCAACTTTTTTGGTCAGGCCAGAGTTGATGTTCCGAGCAGGGGCCTCTACAAAAGCATGGCCGATATGGGGGTGATTGGGCTCAGCTACGGCGTGGAGTCCCTGAAGCCGGAGGTCATAAGGTGGTACAACAAAACTCGCTACCCTGAGAAATGGCCAAGCTACGTGAAGAAAACGCTCGAACTGTGCGATGAGTATGGGATAGTTTTTCTTGGGAGTTTGATATTCGGGGCGCCGATGGAAACAAAGGAGGACATGGTGCACTCGGTTGAATTCCTGCACAAAAACGGGGCTGACCTCATAAACGGAAATATCTTGTTATATCTCGTCGGCTCGGCAATTTGGCATCAGGCGGTGAGAGACGGCAAGATTAAGCGGGACCAGTATATGGTCACTGCACCAGAAGCTGGATTAACCCCATACTCCCATGAAGAACTCACCGAGGTGTGCAACCTCTGTACCAATCTATCCAAGAGGGACGGGTGGAAAGGAATTCTCCGAAAAGTGCTGAAAAGGCGAAAGTTTAGGTTAATTTTTTCGGCAACGAAGGAGTTTGCCAGAAACTATCGTCTCGTGAGAAAAATACGCCGAGAGGCCTATGAGTACGGCTATGGGAAGAAGGGCTACACCACGAAAGTCTAGCGATTATTTGTTTTTCCACACTTTTATCCCGAGGTAGGATACCGCCGCGGCCCCGACGATGGTACTTAGGACGTAGGATATGGCCCGCTCTATGAGGGTTGCCGAGATTGCTATTGTGAGTGGTATACCACAAATAACGAATACGCCGGTCATGCTCGCTTCGACCAAAACTAGCCCACCGGGCAGAAACGGGATTATCCCCGCGAGGACGGGGATGGTTATGGCCAGTAATGGGGCGGCCAAAGAGGCATGCTGACCGAGAGCGAGCAGAATTATCCATATCCGTATCATGCTTACGAGGTTAAGCAACAACGCGATGGCGGAGATTGTCACCGCCTTTTTCTTGTCACGCAAAACTATCCGCATGCTGGCGTAGAACCTTTTTATGGGCCCCATGATTTTTTTCTCACTTGTTCTGCGCCCAAGGCGTTTGGAGGCCCACCTTACTATCCTAAAAATGCCCCCAGACGCGGCTTTTCTTTTAACTAAGGCAAAAGCAAGCGGAATAAAAGCTACGAGCAAGCAGATTATCGTTCCGAGAATTGCCACGCTCACCCAAAGTGGTGGAGATTGCAAGTAAATCCAAAGCACCATGCCGGCCAGCAACAGCCCCAAGAATATAGGAATACTCAGAATTCCCTCCGCCAAGATTGTGGCAAACCCTGTGGGATACGGCACCTTTTGAGTTTTCTTGATGAAGTACGCGCGGAAGGGTTCGCCGCCGGTTTTGCTTATGGGTGTGATATTTGAGAAAAACATCCCGCTGTGTGCGATCGCGTACAAGCGCCAGAAACCGACCGTGTGACCTGCGGCCATGAGGGCCACCCTCCAGCGATCGGCCCAGAAAAGTACCTCAAAGAAATACAGCCCGACAGCCAAAAACACCAATTTCAAATCTGCGGAAATTATCGCGTTGTAAATCCCGCCAAGGTCTTCCCTCAGGAGAACTGCCGCCAGCCCACCAGCGATCGCTAGCACTAGAACTACTGTGGCGAGCGCCCTCTTCATGTTGATTTTCTGGATTTTTTTGTTTGGAATCCCAAGCCCCCATTTAAAGGCAGGGAAAACTTTTACTTAACTGTTTGTAACAGTAGGATTGTGGGAGTTTGAAGAAAGAAGTGATCAGCCCCGAGCTGCTGGAAATCTTGGCTTGTCCAGTCTGCAAGAAAGAGGTCGAGCTAAAGGATGAAGAACTCGTCTGTGTCAGTTGCGGTAGACGTTATCCCGTTGTTGACGGTATACCTTACCTCCTCCCTCCCGAGCTTATGCCCCAGAAAAAATGATGGCATGTTCTTTCTTTATAAAGGACCTCCGCACAAATGCTTGGCGGGAAACCATTGAGAAATGGCAAAGTAACACCACACACCGCACGAGAATTCGCACGACTGTATAAGCAAGGTTTAACCACTCCCGCCATTGCTCAAATGTTTAACATTACCCACAAAACTGTCTGTAATCACTTACTGAGATTGGGTGTTAAGCTTAGGCAGTCGGGCGCTCAGCCATATCCCATCCCAGAAAACATTCAATTAGATGAAAATTTGGCTTATGTTTTGGGCGTGATTGGACCAGGCGACGGATTCGTGTACAAGGGTAGTGTTGGGCTTGAAGCAGTCGATAGGGAATTCGTAGAAGAATTTAAGGCACGAGTAGAAAAGGTCACCGGGCTCTTATGCACGCCCTTAAAACTTCTAAAACCTGAAACTCGAAATCATCGTGAAAGATACAGACTGTTGCTAAACTCCAAAGAATTTGCCAAATTTCTCGCTAATTTTGGGATTTCTTTTAGAGAAAAGGACTGGAGAGTCCCTGTAGTGATAAAACGGGGTACACAAAAAATCTGTGCGGCTTATTTGCGGGCTTTCGCAGACTCTCAGGGATGGGTTGAGGTTAAAACGAAACGTATCGGTTTATGTGTAAAAAATTCAGTTGGATTAAAGGAAATACAAGAGTTGCTCAGCAGGGTTGGTATAACGGCACCTCTTGTAACCCCTAAAAAAGCGAGTCGATTATACATTAGTGGACGCAAGAATTTAGAAGCATTTGCTGCTAAGATAGGGTTTGTTATAAGACGAAAACAGGCAAAGTTAAAGGAAATCTTAACTTCCTACAAACTTTACCGAACGCCAACCCAAGAGATAAATAAACTTATTCCGCAGATGATACAGCTCCGAACAAGAGGACTATCTTATAAAAAGATTGCAGCACGGCTAGGAATCAGCCACCCCGTGGTTCGTCAACGGCTCCTCTTAGAATGACCAGTGTTGTTATCAAGATTTGAACTTTTTCTGGATCCCGTAATTTCGTCGCAAATGCCCTCTAAAGGTTCGCAGCGGTCCTACCCCTTGCATGTTGCCAGATGAACTCCGTTAGCCAACTTCTACGGAGATCAGCACCTTGGTAGCCGGGTCACGCAAACGTGGAACCAAGTCGCGGGGCATATCTGCGGCTGCTTTGTTCGCCTTGATTACCAGAGTGCGCCCACATTTGAATGTACTTTTTCTTATTACGATGTCTGTCCTGTGGTCAAGGGCCAAGTCATGATGCCCTGAACCGCTGACTACAAAAAGCGCATCCCCGATTTTAAAAGTTATTTTCACCAGGCGCCCGGCTCTGATTAACCTCTTGAGACCATGGTTGAAGTTATTCACTGCTTTGTCTGCAGCTACAGCTACGATGCAATCGCCGCGGGGCCCAACTTCACGGTCTTTGGTGATCATCAGCGTGGTGGGGTGCGCCGCCTTTATCATCGGGTGCCCCCTCGCCGTTATCAGTTCGATCATTTTCCCCATGTTCCCATCACAAGAGTTAAGTCTGGGAGACAAAAAAAGACATGGTTGCAATGTACGAGAAAGAACGCGAAGAGATGACCGAGCGCTTGGTAAAGTGGGGGTATCTGACCAAGCCAGAGATCACCACCGCTTTCAAGAAGGTGCCACGCCACGAGTTCATGCCCGCGAACATTAGAGGTTATGCGCATGTCGACCAGCCGCTGCCAATCGGTCACGGGCAAACGATATCCGCTCCGAGCATGATCGCCATAATGCTAGAAGCACTTGATCTAAAGAAAGGGCAAAAAGTTCTTGAGATAGGCGCCGGCTCTGGTTACAACGCGGCACTAGTCTCCGAGATAGTTGGTGATAGCGGGAAAGTTTTTACGGTCGAGCGGGTGTCAGAGCTAGCCGAGTTCGGAAGGAACAACCTCAAAAAGGCCGGCTATGAGCGCGTGAATGTGGTGGTCGGAGATGGCACGTGCGGTTATGAAAAAGAGGCCCCCTACGACAGAATTCTTGTCACCGCATGTGCGCCAGAGCTACCGAAGCCGCTGATCGAGCAGCTGAAAATAGGGGGAAAGCTCGGCGCCCCCGTCGGCCACCACTACATGTTTCAGACGTGGACGGTGGCGGAGAAGCGTAGCGAGGGAGAAATAGACGTGCGCGAGTGCGGCGGCTGTTCCTTCGTCCCACTCGTCGGAAAATATGGATGGAAAGAAAAATAGCCGTCAGCGCTTGAACCATTGCTCGAGCTTTATCTGCTTGCGTTCACCTTTCCCCTTGAGCAGGCGGTCTATAGCGCCTTGAACTCTGGCATCGGAAAAATCGTGCTCGCCGCACAGGAATTCTTTGATTTTCTCTTGGTCTGGTTCGCCCCATTTTACTTCGTATTTTCCAGTGACGTTTGGTTTCAAAAAAATCTCTCTAACTTCCAGCGGGTCGGCTTCAAATTTCTCAGCTAGTTCGGTGCGCAGGATATTTTCTATTGATCCATGCTTTTTCACCAGATCGAGCGCCTTTTTTGGCCCGATCCCCTTTATCCCCTCGTTGTAATCTGTGCCGACAAGGATGCCGATGTCGACGAGCTGTTCTCTAGTTATCCCGAGTTCCTTCAGCGTAGTTTCGAGCTGCATCAACTCGGGCGACACCTCCACGTAGGCATCTTTTCCAGGGAGTTTGCGTCGCCCGGTAATCGCCAAATTTCTTACCAACAATGGTGCGCCAAAAAGCAGGCTGTCGAAATCTTGGCTCCCTGCAGCCCAAGCATCTCCGCGTTGAACGAGGTGGGCTGCCTGAGCCTCCCCCTCGCTCGGGGCTTGGACCCACGGCACCCCTATCTCATCCAAAAGCTTCTTTGAACCGTCTATCATCTCACCCGTAAGTCGCCCCGCACGCTGGGCAAATTTTCTTGCTTCCTCAACATCTCCGGCCTCAAGCGCTGCTTCCCATTCCTTCGCAGCTTCAGCCCTGAGTTCGATTCTCTTCCTGACCGTGCGGTGCTTCAGCTTTGGGGGCTCGCCGTCGAACACATAAACTGGGTGAATTCCGAGCTCAACGAGATTGGTGGTTCGGTAGAAAAGCCCAGATAGGTGGGATGTGACTCTGCCCCTTGAATCCCGGAGCGGCTGTCCGTCACGCTGTCTTATTATCGCCAAGAATTGATAGAGTGAGTTCATGGCGTCGATTGCCACTATCTTCCCACTAAGCTGCGCGAGCTCGATTTTTTGTCTTGGAACGATATCGCCAAGTTGGACGCCCATCTAACCACAGTTGTAAATGCGCAGGCAACGCCTAAATTTCTAATCTTCTCGGTAAAATTCAAGTCTTAAAACACGAAGGTCATGATGCGGGCGCGCTTTTTTCGCTCGGCATCTTCCTCAGCACGGTTATCGGGATGGCGTCCTTCTCGAACTCCAAGAGGGCGATGTCGATTGGATTCACCATTTTATCAGGTGCATCTATCAACACAGGGGCCCCCATAGATATCTGAAGTGCTCTGGCACCCACGATGCGGGCCTTTTCATAACGGGTATATTTTCTAGGAAATATAAACGGGCCCCCCTACATCATACCCATGCCTGCTCCAGGGCCTGGGCCTGGAGGACCTGCCTCTCCCTTCTCAAGCTTGCCCGCGGCGATGACGTCGTCGATGCGCAGAATCATCTCCGCAGCCTCACTCGCCGATTTTATCGCCTGAGTCTTCACCCGAAGGGGTTCAACGATGCCAAGCTTTGAGGTGTCTAGGACTTTCCCGCTAAAAACATCCAGCCCAATGACTTCGCCATTTGCCTTTTCGTGGGCTGCGCGGAGTTGAACGAGTATGTCTATCGGGTCAAGCCCAGCATTCTCTGCCAAAGTTCTTGGAATTATCTCAATAGCGTCCGCGAAGGCGTTAATCGCGAGCGCCTCCCTTCCCCCGACCGCCTCTGCATAATCCCGCAGTTGCTTCGCCAGCTCTACCTCTGGCGCACCCCCACCAGAGACCATTTTCCCGTCTTCGATAGCCGCGGAAATCACACAGACGCTATCGTGTACGGCGCGCTCGACTTCATCAACAACATGCTCGGTGCCGCCGCGCACGAGCAAACTCACTGCCTTCGGGTCCTTGCATCCTTCGACGAATGTCATCTCGTCGCCGGCCACTTTGCGCTCCTCAACCAACTCAGCATGCCCGAGGTCATCAGCACTTAACTCCTTGATATTCATCACGGCCTTACCACTTGTCGCGCGCGCAAGTTTTTCCATGTCGGATTCCTTGACCCTGCGCACGGCGAAAATTCCCGCTTTCGCGAGAAAGTGCTGGGCTATATCGTCAATACCTTTTTGGCACATCACAACGTTTGCACCGGACTTCTTGATCTGGTTAACCATTTCGCGCAGCATCTGCTCCTCTTCAGCGAGGAAAGCTTTGAGCTGCTCGGGATCGGTGATGTTAATTTTCGCGTCGGTTTCGGTCTTCTCTATCTCAAGAGCGCAGTTCAACAGCGCTATCTTCGCTTTCTCCACGCGCTTCGGCATCCCAGAGTGCACGCGCTCTTTGTCGATGAGGATGCCCCTTATCAGTTGCGAGTCGGCGGAACTACCGCCACTCTTCTTCTCGACCTTGATGTTATCGATGTCCGCTACGAGTTTTCCATTTTCTTCCTCAACTATTTGTTTGACGGCCCGAACGCACAGTTCCGCGAGCTTATCACCCTTAGCTTCGGTGCCCTTGCTGCTCATGGATGTCACCGCAATCTGCTTCAGTGGTTTTTCGTCATCCTTAGAGACTTTTATCGCCATTCGATCAAGGATTTCTTGGGCTTTTTCTGCAGCCCGCCTGTAGCCAGTCGCAATCACCGTCGCATGGATGTCTTGGTCAAGCAGACCCTCGGCCTTCTTCAGGAGTTCGCCAGCTAGGACAACAGCCGTAGTTGTGCCGTCTCCGACCTCATCTTCCTGTGTTTTTGATATTTCGACCATCATCTTTGCGGCGGGGTGCTCGACGTCCATTTCCTTCAAGATAGTGACACCGTCGTTTGTTATCACGACATCGCCCAGATTATCAACAAGCATCTTATCCATGCCACGCGGGCCAAGCGTGGTCCTAACGGCCTCCGCGATTATTCTAGCAGCCGTGATGTTCATGCGCTGGGCGTCACGGCCTATGTACCTGCTAAATTTTTCAGGCAGAACCAATATCGGTGTACCGCCTAGTTGACTTGCCATATTATCCCTCCTAACTCAATTGACAGTAAAATCCACTAACTTACTTCGGAGATGACTGTTTTTAAGTCTTACTTTTGACCGTCTTGCTCAACGGTACGCCCAATTCCTTCTCAATCGCCGCTCGGTGGATTGAATTCATTGTGCAGAAGGGGATGATGCGCCCGTCTGGCACGGCGTAATGAATGCCGCACCGCTCTACCCGCTCCAAGTCAAAATTGTAGGGATCCATGAAATGCATTGCCCCGATCATAAGCGCTCGTGATGTGAACTCGGCGATCGCGGAATAGTCGCCCTTGCGGAGCACATTGAGTATTATCTTCAGAAGGTTGACACCTTTAGGCGCTTTCCGCATGTCGATGGTGCCAGGCACATCCTTGAGCGCTTTCGCTATCACTTTTGTCTTGACGCCGAATCCGCCGCGTTTGAGTTCATTCGCATATCCATCGAGTAGCTCGAAAAGTTTCTCGACATTCACGAAGCGTGTTATTGGGATGATTTCGCCATTGTCCGCAAAAACGAAGGTTGCCGCGCCGCAGTGTTCGTGGCAGGTGAATGCTACGAAACTGTTACCCTTGTAAGCCTCGACGAAGTTGGAGATCGGCACGACGCATGGAACTGGGTAGAAATCAGAGGCAGCGACTTGCCCGCCAGTCTGTTTCTCGACAGCCTTCAGAAAGTCTGGAATGGTTATCCTCCATTTCTCTCGATCCTTCTGAGAGATACGCCCGGCGAACGACACAGGTTGCACGTTGACGCATTTGATAACATCGACGTTTTTAATCGCAAACTTGATGATGTCACCGAGCTGGTGGTCGTTCACACCTTTGACGAGGGTTACGACGAGCACGATGCTGTTTATGCCCACCTTTCGGCAGTTCTCGATGGCTTTCAGTTTGTATTCGAAAACGTCCTGTCCTCTCGTAATCTTGTACGGCTCAGGTGTAACTCCGTCGAATTGGAGGTAGATTGTACTCACGCCTGCATCCGCAAGTTTCTTCACGAAATCCGCGTCTTGGGCGAGGCGCAGGCCATTGGAGTTCACCTCTATGTGTGGGAATCCGGCTTCCTTGGCGGCGCGTATGATGTCAGGGAGGTCATCGCGGAGGGTAGGTTCGCCACCTGAAAGTTGCAACCCAGGTGCAGGCACCGGCTCGTTTGCCCGGAGGTTGTGTATCATCTCGACGATTTGCTCGAACGTGGGCTCATAAACATAGCCAGCAGCCGCAGCGTTCGCGAAGCATATCGGGCAGCGCATGTTGCACCGGTTGGTGACATCGATAATCCCCAAGATTGTGTGCGATTTGTGGTTTGGACAAATACCGCAGTCGAACGGACAACCTTTTTCCTCTTTTGTGCGGGGGTTTTTGATGCCCTTGCCGACTCGGGCGAACTTCTGAGCCTGTTTGTACATCTGCGCATCAGACCAGTAAATGTCTTCAAAGCTACCGTGCTTCGGGCACTCCTTTCTGATCAGCGCTTTGCCATCCTTCTCAATCACTTCTGCTTCTATCACCTGCATACATTCGGGGCAGAGGCTCTTTGTCTTCTTGAGCAGTTTTTCCGCCATTTTAATCATTCACCATTCAAAGGGGCTAATACTTAAGAGTTTTCAACTTCTCGTGATATCATGGCTGCCAGACTCAATTTAAAAAGGTGGCGAGATTGAACGAGGTAATCGAGATAATTGGCGCAGCGCTATGGTTCATCCTACCGGCCTACTTCGCCAACGCCACGCCAGTCGTGCTTGGTGGCGGACCCCCGCTCGACGGCGGTAAAAAATTCATCGATGGGCGCCGCGTTTTCGGTGATGGAAAAACCGTGCGGGGATTTGTGGTCGGAATAGCGGCCGGTACTGCAATAGGTGTGCTTCAAGGCATCGCCAAAGGCCCACTCTCGCATTATCTTTTGCTCGGCTTCCTGCTCGCCTTGGGGGCGTTGCTCGGTGATCTAATGGGGAGCTTCATCAAGCGCCGTCTGGGAATTGAAAGGGGCGGGGCCCTGCCGGGGTTGGATCAGTTGGGCTTCGTCATCATAGCGTTGCTCCTCGCCAGCCCGGTTGAAGTGCCAAGCTGGCAGGTGATAGTCGCGATATTTCTGATAACCCCCGCGCTGCATCTGGCGACGAATTTTATAGGCTACAAGCTGCGGCTCAAAAGTAGGCCCTATTAATGCTGTCCTTTGACCGGCATCTCTTCCCAGGGGAAAACTATCCACTTGTCAGTTTCAAAGACGAAGAAATCGGGTTTGAATGTGGAGTGCGGTTTCATGGCGATGGTCGCGACCCTGACATCTTTCGCACCTTTTCGCTTGATGTGCTTTGCTACAAATTCTAGGGTTGTTCCAGTGTCTGCGACATCATCCACCACGAGCACCTTGCCCTTGAGTCTGCCCACATCTGCGAGCAGCTCTGGTTTCTTCCTCCGCAGGGCCACGCCTTTATAGTACTTGACGTGGATAATACGGAGCGTCTTGTCTCCCATGAGGTGTGAGAGCCGCACCGCTGGGAAAAGGCCCCCCCGTGCCACACCGACGATGACATCCGGGTCATACCTTCGCCTCAGGGTGTTTGCCAGTGCACCAATGGCTTTCTCAAATTCATGCCAGCCCATGGAGACGATTTCCATCAAAACACCTGGGAGATAAACTCAAATGGGGCATTCCTAAAAAGATTACTATGGAGATGATATGGGTAAGGTAGCAACGGCATGTGCGATATGTGGGCGGGTCACCATAGATGTCCACAGATGCGGCATCTGCGGGGCGACGGTATGCTCGCGTTGTTTTGCCCCCGACGTCAACGTTTGCACGCGTTGCTTGCGGCGTGGTCTCTGGGTTGGCGACCGCGGCCCGGGCGAGCGCGAGTTGTGAGATTTTTTGTTACACGTGTAACAAACAAAAATGGTGGTTGCTTGCTCATGGAGGAAACGCTTGAACAGGTCGAGGAGCTTCTCGATGAGCTGAGAGAATACTCCCGCAGCGGCGTGCCCACGTTAGTTGAGGGGAAGGATGACGAAAGAGCCCTACGCAAGCTCGATGTAAAAGGAAAAATTTTCAAGATATCAAGCGGAAACAAAACTCTGCTAAATTCCCTAGAGGGACTAACTGATTTCAAACAAATAATCATTTTAACAGACTTCGATCGCGCCGGGAACAAACTCGCGAAATTTTGTGCCGAGCACCTAAAACGGCTCGGTGTTGAACCAATCATAGAGGTACGTGAAAAACTGAGGGCGCTGTTGCACAAGGATGTTAAGGATATCCAAGGACTCGCCAGCTTCCTCCGCCGCCAACCATCCCTCTCGCGCGGGGCAGTAGATTCACCAACCAAGGAACATCGGTTTTACACATGACAAAGACATACGACGTATTCGGGATAGGAACTGCGCTTGTAGACTATTTTGTCAAATCAGACGAAGATTTTCTAGCAAAAAATGGTTTGATAAAAGGCGCCACGAATTTCATTCCGCGCAAAAAACTTGACGAGTTGCACGCCAAACTTTCACATTCTGTTTTTGCATGCCTCCCGGGCGACAACGCGCGCAACACATGCGAAGGTGTGTGCTTTCTCCGGGGCAAATCCGCCTATGCAAGCAACATAGCTGAAGATGAAGAAGGCAGCATCTTCGAAGGCAGCTTGCGCGCCCAGCACATCGACTCATTTTTGGAAAAAAAGCAGGGAAACACTGGAAAAATCATTGCTTTCATCACGCCGGACGGAGAGCGCACATTTGCGGTGGATTTGGGAAACAGCAGGGAGTACGATTCGCTTCCCGCAGATGGAATAAAAAACGCGTATTTCCTTCACCTCACATCGATAACGCTTCTCGAAAAGGGAAGGATAGCAAAAAGCACCCGTGATGCGATTGAGTTCGCAAAAAGGAATAATGTGTGCGTCTCGTTGTCGCTCGAAAGCCCGCCCATGATAAACAAAAACAAAGATGAGCTGCGCAAAATTATCCCCCGCGCAGACATACTGTTTGCAAATGAGGAAGAATTGGGGGCGTTTGTCGGCTCAAAGGTGGATGAGGCAGCGCGCGACCTCGCTGGGGAAATAGATACAGTTTGTTTAAAGAAGGGAGGGAACGGCTCGATCATCTTTTCGCGCGGGGAGCGATTTTCGATTCCCGCATACTCGGTAAAAGTTGTCGACACGACCGGAGCGGGCGACTTCTATGCGGCAGGGGTTTTGTTCGGCATGAGCAGGGGGCAATCGATTGAGGCGGCGGGGCACCTCGGCGCAAAGCTCGCGGCAAAAGTTGTCGAAAACTTCGGCGCAACCCTCACGCAAAGGCCATAGCCCCAAGGACCCCTGAGCTAGAGGTAATCGAGGAGCTGCGGGAGGTGCTTAAAATCGCGGATCACGATGTCCGCCACTTCCGATAAAATCGAATCGTTCCCAATCGCCACCGACAGCCCAGCGTGCTTTAAGAAATTAGAATCGTATTTGCTATCTCCGACGGCGACGCATTCATCGAGCGTCATCCCCAATTTATCCGCGAGATTGCCCAGTGTTTCATGCTTTAGGCACGGCTCAACTTTGAGGATGCCCTCGCCAGTGAGATAACCTCGCCCGTCCACGGCCAACCCGTTCGCGAGCACATGCGGAATTCCAAGCTGACGGGCGATTCTCTCCGCTAAGATATCGATTCCGCCCGTGATCATCGCGAGCTCATACCCGCGCTTCTTTATCTCCGAGATGACGTCTCCGGCGCTCGGCGTGGGCTGGAGGCCCCCCAAAATATCTTCTATCTGGGAGATGTGCGGCCTAGGCTGCCAGAGTGCTATGTCGCGGCGCATGAATTCACAATAATCGATCTCGCCGCGCTCATAGGCCCTGAGGTTTGCAAATGCTTTTTCGTGCGTGCCGAAGTGGCGGTGGATCACCCACCAGCAACTATCTTCCTCTATAAGCGTGCCGTCCATGTCGAAGGCGACGAGTTTGTACTTCATCTTGGCCCCAGTAATACTGTTTTATTCTTGGGGTAATATTGCTTGGGGGATTGAGTTGATCGAGTGGTTCGTTTTTTTGATTTCCGTGGTGCCATTCATCGAATTGCGTGGAGCTATCCCGCTCGCTATTTGGTACAATCCGTCCCTCCATCCTGCTGCCGTATTTTCGATATGTGTGATCCTGAATATCTTGGCAATCCCAATTGCCTATTTCATTTTGGATTTTATTCTCCCACCGATTCGCCGGAAGGTAAAACTCGTTGACAAAATCTTTCGGTGGTTTGTGAAACGCGCCAGCAAACACCAAGGATTGAGTTTGATCGGGCTTGCGGCTTTCGTCGGCATTCCGTTGCCTGTCACAGGCGCATACACTGGCACACTCGTAGCCTACATCGCGGGAATCAATCGAAAGCGCGCGGCGTTGGCGATTGCCGCCGGCGTGATAATTGCGGGTGTGCTAATATGGATTCTGGCAACTCTCGGGATAATTTGGATTCACGGCGTATAGTGACTAAACCGCAGAGTTTTTAACCTCCAGCAACGAAATCAAAACGTATCACAAATCAAGCCAGTCACAAGTCAATCTTACCTGGCTTTTGGAAGGGCGTAGAGCCCATGGAAGGAAAAGAAGGAAAAAATCTAGAAGACCTGATTGCCGAGAAAATCGGCCGAAAGGAGGCTTTGTCTATGAAGGACGATATTGGTACGACCAAGTATCTCGTTCACGCAAAAATTGAAGCGAGCGGCGTTGTGGAGCGCCCAGACGTCGTGGGAGCGATTTTCGGTCAGACAGAGGGGTTGCTGGGGGATGCCCTTGACCTGCGCGAGCTGCTGAAGTCAAGCAGGATCGGGCGCATAAAGGTGGACATAAGCTCTGCCCACGGGAAATCCAGCGGGACGATAATAATCCCCTCTAGCCTTGACAAGGTTGAGACGGCGATAATAGCCGCAGCCCTCGAAACGATAGACCGCGTGGGTCCGTGCGAGGCCACGATTAAAGTGGAGCGCATTGAAGATGTTCGAGGTGCTAAACGCAAGTTCGTGGTCGACCGCGCGAAGGAAATTCTAGGGCAGATAGAGGCCGTGGCTACCGAGAGCCAAGAGATATCGGAGATGGTTAAGGAGCATGTCCATGTGGATGAGATAACCGACTACGAAGGGCTGCCAGCTGGTCCCGGGGTGAGGGATTCCGACGCAATTATAATTGTTGAGGGGCGTGCGGACGTGTTAGCCCTACTGCGCTGCGGTATCAAGAATGCAGTTGCGATCGAGGGCACGAGCGTCCCGAAGGTCGTGGCGGATCTGAGCCGCAACAAGACAGCCACAGCTTTCTTAGACGGTGACCGTGGTGGCGACCTTATCCTCAAGGAACTCCTGCAAGTGACGGAAGTAGATTTCGTCGCTAGGGCCCCGCCGGGAAAGATGGTCGAGGAAATGACGAGGAAGGAGATAGTGAAGGCGCTTCGAAACAAGGTACCAGCTGACCAAGCGGTGCTTGAGACCAAGGGAAAACCCGAGGAAGCCGCACCCAAGCCCGAAGCTAGGGGAGAAAACGACTTCGTCAAGCTCAACGCAGTCATAAACGAGCTGCGGGGGACGCTCAAGGCGCGCCTGCTGAAGAATAATCTCGAAACCTTAGAAGAGGTTCAGGTGAGGGATCTCGCAGACAGCCTTTCTAAGGCTGCGGGAGTAACCGCGGTCGCATTCGACGGTGTTGTGACTCAAAAGCTCGTGGACATAGCTGTGGATAAAAACGTTAAATATCTGGTCGGGATGCGAGTCCGCCTCGATAGAGCGCCACCCGCAAGCCTAAAAATTTTGACACCCGATGATCTGCGCCGTCGCCCACGCTAGAATTCGAGCGCCATCATCACCGCTGACTCGCCGTCCTCATAGTAATAAGGGATTTCTTCTCCAAGCCCAAATCCAAGCTTTTGATAAAACTGCTGCGCGATGATGTTGCTCTTTCGCGCTTCGAGTCTCACATTTCTCGCACCCTTCATGCGCAAGACATCGAGCATGTGAACTATGAGGGCGGTGCCCACCCCCTGGCGCCTGTATTTGGGGTAGACGCCTATCGCCATGATGTGGCCGGTTGCCCCCCACCTCAGGACGCCTATCACGTAGCCCACGACCCTGCCGTCCAACTCAGCCACCAAAAAACTGTATGGATTATTGGCGTACAGGCGGTTGAGCAAGCTTAACGGATACGGATCGGGAAAGCATCGGTCCTCTATATCCAAAATAGCATCCATGTCTCCCGGCTTGAAACCCCTGACTTTGATCATGTCGCTGGCCATTTCCTTCCCCACTCAATTTTAAGGTCACGGAGGTAAAAAGAGACTTCGGTCTTGGTGGAGTTGTAGATGAGGATTATTTACAAGGACATGAAGCACGGGAAAATTAAGCTGGCCCCGGAAACGCTTGACGATCTCTGGCACATGCAATACATAGTCGAATCCGGGGACTTGGTAACCGCACAAACTTGGAGACGCGAACGAGGCGAGGCGGACAAGATCAGGCCGGAGCGGCTGGAGAAGAAGCCCGTGACCCTTTCGATAAGGATTGAGAGGGTCGAGTTTCACAAGTTTGCGAACGTGCTACGCGTACTGGGAAAAATCGAGGAAGGGCCGGACGTTGGCAAACACCACTCGCTCAGCGTTGAGCCAGGATTTATCTTTACGTTGACGAAGATCTGGCGGCCCGAGCACCTCGAGCGATTGCGGGAGGCGGTGAAAGCGAGCAGGCGCCCCCGCGTCTTGTTGGTCGCCCTCGACGATGAATCGGCCGAGCTGGGGCTAGTCAGGCAATACGGGCTTGAGCATGTTGGAACCATTTATTACCCCCGCACGGGCAAACGCTACGCGGCAAAGGAGCCTGGCGTGCAGAAGTTCTTTCACGAGCTTGCGGCGGCGATGGACAACGTGATAACCCGCGAGAAAGTCCGCGCCGCGATAGTCGCTGGACCCGGCTTCACCAAGGAGGAGTTCCACAAGTTCCTGCGTGAGAAGTTCTCCGAGCTAGCGTCAAAAGTTCGTCGGGACGACATAAGCTCGGGCGGCAGAGCGGGCCTCTACGAGATAATCCGCCGCGGCTTCGTCGAACGTGTTTCAGCGGAGGACCGCCTCTCGTTCGAAATGGCATCGGTCGAGCGGCTGATGGCGGAGATAGCAGCGGATGGGCTGGCCACATACGGCAAGGCTGAAATCGAGCGAGCGGCATCGTCCGGGGCTGTCGAGAAATTGCTGATAGCGGATGAAATTGTAAAAGGGGGCCAAGCGTGGGTGAGGCAATTGCTTGAAGGGGTTCGCAGAACTCGCGGCGAGGTCGTCGTCATCAGCACGGAGCACGACGCAGGCAGGCAGCTCCTTTCCCTCGGCGGCATGGCAGCGTTGCTCAGGTTCAAACTCCGTTGAGGGGGCCAACATTTTTACGTTGGTTGAAGATGTTTGATGGGGGTTGACATGCTGGTTGCACTCGCTTCCGCGATGCCGGAGGTCATCGAACGCGTATCGACGGCCTTGCGCGATGCTGCCCCGGTGGTGTTGATAATCATCGGCGCCATACTGTTCCTGTTTGCAGGGGCGGTGAAGTGGCTGGCGAAGATAGTCGGCGCCGGGCTCTTCATCTACGGCGTCATTGCGGCGCTTCAGTTGATTTGAATAGTTGTTATATATATAACAACTGCGCGCCAAAAGGTTATTCGGCCCGAGGCCAAAAATTACTCCGATGATTGCAACTCCCGTTTACGGCACTCCCGCGCTCAAAGTTAAATCTGCCAAGGAAAACGCGCTGGTTGTAGCAGACCTGCACCTCGGCATCGAGAGCGAACTCGCAGGTAGAGGTGTGGTGCTGCCAAGCCAAGTTCCGAAGGTTAAGGAGCGACTTCTTAAGTTGATCGAGCAGGAGAAGCCCGAGCGTCTGATTTTTCTCGGCGACGTGAAGCACAACGTCCCCATTGCCAGCTGGCAGGAGTGGCGCGAGCTGCCGGCTTTTTTTGAGGAGCTGACGAAGTTCGTGCGGGTCGAGGTGGTGCCCGGAAACCACGACGGCGGCCTCAAGGGGATGGTGCCAAGCGACGTGAAAATTCATGGCGTTGGGGGAATCTCGTTGGGAAAAAGCACCGGGCTGGTGCACGGGCACGCTTGGCCTTCGCCCGAGTTGGTGAAGGCGAAGCTGCTGATCTCCGCCCACAATCATCCAGCGGTGGAGTTTCACGATGAGTTGGGTGCCCGAACCATCGAGCCGGCGTGGCTGAGGTGCAAACTTGATCCTTCCAAGCTGCCGGAGAAACTGCGGAGGGCGGCCGGAAACAGCGCGCCTAATTTGCTGGTTATGCCGGCTTTCAGCGAGCTCGTCACCGGGGCCGCAGTCAACCGGGCGGTGCCGAAGGAGTTGATAGGGCCTATTTTCAAGTCGGGGGCGGCACGCATAGAGGATGCTGATGTATACTTAATCGACGGCACTTGTTTGGGGGCAGTTCGAGACTTGGGTAAAAGATGAGGGGTCTTAGATCTCTCCGAGTTCAAAAGCCTCTGGCTCCAACTCTGGCCGAACGACTTCGAAGAGCTGGGCCTTGGCCTTCCAACCCTCGATCATATTTTTCAGCTCGATGGCACTCGCCTTGTTTTCACAGAGGAAGACAGAACTTTGGATCCTTTTTATGTCATCACGTCTCTTCATCAAGGCCTCAAGGGCTCTGTAGAACTGGCGCGGTATGCCGCTCGTCTTGGCACCCTTGAAATCATAAATCACTAAATACGCCATTTTTGCCCCATTTTGTCTTACGTATGCAGAGCTTTATAAACGTTTGTTTGTCTTATGTAAGACAAAGGCGACAAAAATTTTCAATTAACTATTGTTTTTGAACTCGTAATGCTATCTTAACACAGCTAGACCAAGCCGGCCTCACCTTTTCATTTTCAAAAATTTCAAAAATTCCTCGGGATCGGTCGCTCCGCTGGCACGAAGTGCTGTCGTGTTTGCATAGTCGCTCTCAAACAATTTTGATTCTTCTTCTAAGGCTTTATGAAATGCGCTTACCACTTCAAACGCGGTCTCAAAATATTCTGGATCGTCAATGAAGGGCGCCACATACAACAGATAAACTTCATCTTTCGTATTCACAGCGAGGATCAAATTTGTCGAATCGACCAAAACACGATCTTTTTCCGTATTGGCGTGTTCTTTTTTGATGATTTTGCAGTCCACTTTGTTTGCATTCTCTGCCCACGTCCGTAAGAATCCGATAAACGCATCCCCCAGATATGTTCTACAGTCATCTCTGGAGTTCAGCAATTCTTGCAATCGTTTCATCTTTATATCAGGTGGTGTAGGCCCACCGCCCTTCTGAAATTTTTCGATAAACTCCGCCCATCGGAGAAGCATAAATTCGGGCAATTTGCCAGTAGGTTTTAATAAATTTCTCACCTCCACTTCTCATTCACGGGCGTTATTATAAATCATGGCAGGTCATCCGGTGGAACCCTTAATACTACCAAAGTCCGGGAATCGTTGCTTGGTTGAGCATGTCTGATAATCTAGCTTTTGGTCCGGTAAATAACCAATAAGAGTCTCTCCGGATTACGAGTACGGTGGCGTCCTCTCCTTTTGTGAATCCTAAAATCGTTGGACCGAATCCTAAAAGTCCTAAATAAATTTGATTGTCATATTCTTTCACCCAATTCAAATCCAACATTTTTGACCGATACCAATTTGCGATTTCGTTTTCCTCTCCTATTGTCTCATACAACCTACCAGACCATTTTGGGGGAAGGATCTCAGACAGGGCTTCGATTTCTACACCAGCCATTGTTTTAGGTTCCGAGTTTGGATAGAGCGGCGCCCCACCCACTGCTTGCCTGATTTTCTCAACAAGCGCTGGACCTAAAGCTACCACAACCGATATGATTACAACGAGCACAACGCATCCAACAACCCATTTAACTGCGCGTTGCCGTTTGTTTTTTGTGTTAACGCCCATCCCATAAAACCTTCTATGTCCCCAGTGTACTCCACCGAGAATCCATCCTAAAATGGCGAGGAAAATTCCCGTGCCGACTAAAAAGATGCCAGCGAGGTACAACTGATAAGGATCAGTTATCCAACTTGGGTTAATCCTCGGGGCAAAGAAAGCCACCCATGTGCAGATACAGCCAATAAGAAAAAGGAACCAGCCTATCTTTTTAACAGAATCCCACATCTTACCCCCGCTCTTTTTTATAGCTTGCGCTATTAAATCCTGCTCGAAATTTACAGCCGTTCAATCAGGGCGCCAGCGGTCAGCGGCAAGAGAACGGTGGCATCGCCCTCGACCGTGATGTGCTTCGCCTTCTCCTTGACCTTTCCCCATGAAACCGCTTCGCGCATCCTGGCGCCGCTCAGGCTGCCGTCCCACTCGGGCGCGGTCGTGATGTAGGCCGCGTAGTCCAAGCCACCTTGGCTCTCTCCATACAACTTTTTACACTGCTCTTGATTGTATTACGTAGTGAAGCAATTCTTTCTTGAGCATTTTCCCAATCAGTTTTTGCTAATTCACGTGCTAGTTCACGTTTCATTATCTTCTCTTCGTGTTTTATGCGCATTCGTTCGAGAAGACCATATATCTGAGTTTTTGTGCATATTTTTATGGCCCAAAAGTCCTTGTTGTACAACCTGAAATCAGCTTTTTTAACTAGCATGTGGCATAAATCAAAGCCCATGCTGTTTAGCTTGTCTGTAATTTCATCTAAAATCTGCTTGTCACAGGATTGAATTACCCACTGAAAAGTTCGAGATTTACTTTTCCCGTAATGAAGGCTCAGACATCCTTCTGCGTCAAAGTACCCGGATAAAAAGGCAAGAAATAATTCATCATTTTTTATTATCCATTTTGGGATACCCTCAGGCTTGTTTAATAGGAAGTCAAATGAAAAATTCAAGTCACAATAAATGCTCCACCTGTACTGCTGATCGCGTTTATCGTATTTAGGGTAGAATCCCACAACACCATATTTTTCAAACGAAGATTTGAACAACTTTAACATCGCCGGATGAGAAGTAGTCACAGAAACTCTAATTTGTCTGCCATGTTTTTGGGCTGAAATATCACCACACCTTAAACCTAAAAGATAAGCTTTCTCAAAGGGGTTGTTCGAAAATGCCTCTTTTTTATTCTTTAACAGCGAGCGAGAAACTGCATCACCTTGTTTTAGTAAGGGAATGCCCAATCTTTTCAGCCATCTGCTTACCGTTTGTCTTTGCACACCAAACAACTTTGCAATTTTCAATTGCGAGAATTTTTTGTCGATGTATAACTTATTCAGCACCGTGCGGGCCAAAGCGTGTGAATTGTCAAGTATAGATGTTACCCCTACTATCTGGAGGATTTCTGACGTCAGCACAATTTTAGGTGGTGCCCCGCGTTTGTAAATTCTTGGAAGTTCTATCGTTGCCAAGTGCAGTTCATTTCCGCATTTGCTTGCACACATTGTGATGGGACAAGTCCGCACTCTCATCGCCTCTCACGTGCTTCCTCTCATTCATTTTTAAGCAATTTTCCCCCAGAGAGAGGTCACCGAAAGTATTCGTGTTTGTTACACATGTAACATAAAAATCAAGTTACTGGAGAAAATAATTTGAGGTGTCATTTTGATAGTCGTTCTAGCAAGGCAAGCGTAATAATAGGTAAAATGAGAGTTGCATCTCCCTCTACGGTAATGTACTTAGCTTTCTCTTTTACTTTTCCCCATGACACGGCTTCTCGGAGTCTAGCCCCCGACAAACTACCGTCGTATTCCTGAGCGGTGGTCACATAGACCGCGTAATCCAACCCGTTTCTAAAAGCGTTCCACCAAATCGTATGGTGCTTGCTTATACCGCCACCTATCATCAGGGCGCCCGCACGCTTTGCCCCGAACACGATGTCCGCGAGTTCCTGCTGGTCGCTGAACTGATCGAGCTTGAAGCCGCGGTGGTCCTGCCGGAAGAGCCAGAGCTGCGAGCCGAACGCACCGTCTAGAATGCCCGGCACGTAAATCGGGATTTTGTTCTTCCACGCCCAGTAGAGGATCGAGCTGCGGTTCGCCCGCTTCCCGAACTCCCATATCAGTTCCTTGCCAGAGATCTCGCGCTTGCCCTCCCGCCAGAGCTCCCGCAAAATCGGCTGCATCCTCTCCTCAAGCACCAAGCCGTAACTTTCGTTTGGCACCAAGATGTTACCCAAGCGGTTGATGCCCGCGCGGTGAAGCTTGGCGTCGTTCATCACGAAGTCGCCGTGGTAGTAGCTCTTCCAAGCCCGCGCGAGGTCGTGGTCGAGGGTGCCGCAAGTTGTGATGATGACATCGACTAGCTTTTGCTTCACGAGGTCGCGGATGACTCCCCTGCAGCCAGTTGCCACTATGCAGGCGGGGAATGAGAGGAACTTGACGCAGCCCCTGTCGCGCTCCATCCGCTCGAGGATGTCAACCGCCACGCCGACTTTTTTCGCCACGAAGCCGCCGCCAGCTTTGAGATGTTTAACCAGTTCGTTCAGCCCCATGCCCTTTCGCAGGCTTACATCCTTTACCGGTGGCCCCAGAGTTTTTTTCATGTTCTCAACCTAACTGTTCTGCGGGGCTTCTAAAGGTTTTTATAGGGGCGCCGGCGTTGGGGGTAGGGGAAGTCATGCAGGATGTTGTGATAATCGGCGCGGGTCCAGCTGGCCTTTTTGCCGCTCACGAGCTGGCGACTAAATCAAAGCTCTCGGTGCTGGTCATCGACATGGGGCGGGAGATAGACAAGCGCACATGCCCGGCAGCTGAAACTGGCAAATGCATCAAATGCCGGCCCTGCCACATCATGTGCGGCGTGGGCGGCGCCGGCGGGATGTCGAGCGGCATCCTCAACCTTCGCTATGACATCGGAGGCGACCTCAGCCAGCTCACGGGGAGCGCTTCCAAGGCACAGGGGCTGGTGGGGGATGTAGACGCTATTTTTCTCGAACACGGAGCGCCAAAGGAAGTCTACGGTTCAGAATCTGAGGCGACCGAGGAGCTGCGCAGAGGGGCAGCGGCTTCGGGCGTCAGGTTCATCCCGATACCGCAGCGCCACATAGGCAGCGAGTACCTGCCGGACGTGATAAACTCTCTAAAGCACAAGCTGGAGAAGCACGGCGTGAAGTTCATGTTGAACACACAGGTTGAAAAGATCGGGAAGGGCGAGGTGATCATCAAGGGCAAGCGCATTAGGGCCAAGTACATCCTCGCTGCCCCGGGGAGGGTTGGCGCGACATGGTTTGCGGAGCAGGCGAAGGCGCTCGGTATAAAATCGACGCATGGCCCGATCGATGTCGGTGTCAGGGTCGAGGTGCCGGCCGTGGTCTACGAGCCCGTGGTCAAAGTCAATCGCGACCCAAAGTTCCACATCATAACTAAAACGTTTGACGATTTCGTGCGTACATTCTGTACAAATCACCAAGGTTACGTTATGGAAGAGCGCTACGATGATCACGTAGGGGTAAATGGACAATCTCTTCGCGCGAGGAAGTCTCACAACACCAATTTTGCTTTTCTTGTTCACATCGAGCTGACGCAGCCGGTAACCGACACAACCTCTTACGGGGAGTCCATAGCGTACCTCGCGACGACTATAGGGGGCGGGCGCCCGTTGCTGCAAAGGTTGGGGGACTTGCGCGCGGGAAGGCGTTCAACTTGGCAGCGGATAGAGCGCGGTCACGTGATGCCCACGCTGCGCAGTGTGACGCCCGGCGATATTTCAATGGCAATGCCCGGTAGAATCGTGACAGACCTCCTTGAAGGTTTAGAGCGGCTTGATGGTGTAGTCCCCGGCGTCGCCTCGGACTCAACGCTTCTCTACGCGCCAGAGGTGAAGTTCTACGCCATGAAAGTAGGCGTCAATGAGAATATGGAAACCAACGTGGCTAACACCTTCGTTGCCGGTGACGGGGCCGGGCTCTCGCGCGGAATCATCACAGCCGCAGCCACAGGCCTGCTTGCGGCGCAAGGAATCATGAAAAAAGCAGGTACCAAATAGCTACTCGATTACTTCAAGCCGCGCCACCATCTCCTTTTGTTGAGGTGTCAGCTCCACTACATGAGTGCGCTCCGGGATCGCCGTTTCCTTCACCTCGCCAAACAGGAGCGTTGAGAAGTAGCGGAAGCCGTGGTCGTTCAGCATTGTGACGATGCGCTTTAGCTCGGGGTGGCGGTCGTGCAGCTTGAAGCATGCGGCCACGTTTGCTCCGCTCGAAATCCCCACAAATAACCCCTCCTCTCGGGCGATGTGTTTTGTCGTCCAGATGGCTTCTTCGGAGGAAACTAGGGCCACGCCGTCTAGGGGAGAGACGTCGAAAATCGAGGGGATGAAACCATCGCCTATACCTTCAATGCGGTGAGAGCCCCAGCGCTGCTTCGAGAGGACCGGGCATTCAGTTGGCTCTGCGGCATAGATTTTGACTTTTGGGTCTTGCTCTTTCAGGAACCGCCCGACCCCAGCGATGGTGCCCCCAGTTCCAGCGGTGGCCACGAAGGCGTCGAGCTTCCCACCAACCTGTTCCCAGATTTCCGGCCCAGTGCTTTCGTAGTGTGCCTGAACGTTCAGGGGATTGTTGAATTGATCCACCCAGAAGTAGTGCTCCGGGTCTAGGGAGATGAGTTCCCTCGTTCGCTTCATCGCCAAGTCGACGTCTGACTCGGCACCAGGCACCGTCAGGATTTTTGCCCCAAAAGCACGGATAGCCTTCATCCTCTCTTCGCTCATTCCCTCGGGTATGATGATGAGTACAGGATATCCAAAGTAAGTCCCGAGCATCGCCGTTGAAATACCGGTGTTGCCGGTGGTGCACTCGACGATCGTCATTCCTGGACGGAGCTTTCCAGTTTCGATTGCGTTCCTCAGTATCTTCAATAAAATTCTGTCTTTGAGACTTCCTGAAGGATTCATGAATTCCGCCTTTCCAAAGAGTTCTAGGTCGCGACCCCTCGTCACCTTGTTCAGGCGCATCAACGGGGTATGGCCTATTGTTTCGGTCAACGCAGTAGGCCGCTCCACACGCACAAAACTCGTGTCCATTAGATTCACAGTATATTTTTTGTCGTTCCTAGTTTATGAAATCACCCAAAGAGGAAATCCCAAGCCATTTTTAGCCCGGCACCTATCATCTTTGGGGTCGAAATGCGCCTAGCTCTCGTCATGCTGGTTCTCCTCACAAGCGCAGCGTTTGCTTCAGCTCAGGAGTGGCCGATGTTTAGGCACGACTTGCAGCACACCGGTTATTCGGACTCGCACGCTCCAGAGACCGACGCCATAGCCTGGATGTATAGCGCGGAGGGAAGTTTCTCATCCCCGGTTGTAGTGGATCTGAAAGTTTTTGTTGGTTCGGAGGACGGCAACCTATACGCTTTGAATGCGGTCAACGGTCTATTGCTTTGGAAATACCAAACTGGGGGAGAGGTTCTTTCTTCGCCAGCGGTGGCTGACGACATAGTGTATTTCGGCTCGGGCGATAATTGCATCTACGCTTTGTACGCGGACAACGGAAAGCCGGCTTGGCAAAACCCGTATGAAACAGGTGGCGAGGTGACATCATCTCCCGCGGTTGCGGATGGGAAATTGTTTGTCGGGTCAACGGACGGCTACGTGTACGCTTTGAACGCGGATGACGGTAGCGAAAATTGGAAGTTTAAGACAAATGGAAAGGTGACATCATCTCCCGCGGTCGCCGATGGCAAGGTCTTTGTTGGTTCGTGGGATAATCGCGTGTACGCCCTCAACGCTGAGAATGGAGAGAAAATATGGGAATTCCAAAGCACCTACGTTATTGTATCATCACCGGCGCTGGTCGGCGATCGGGTTTACATAGGACTGCGAAGGAACTGGGGTCCGGAAGGATGGAGTGTGGTCAGCTTGGATGCCTCTGACAGAAAACTGGTGTGGGAATACCAAACCGGGGGCCACATCGAGTCCTCGCCGGCCGTGGCTGAAAACCGCGTTTACGTGGGGGCGGACGATAGCTACCTTTATTGCTTGGACGCCCGCGACAACACGGAAAATCGCGAGATATGGAAATACAAAACCAACGACCGCGTGCAGTCCTCGCCAGCGGCCGCAGATAACAAGGTCTTCGTCGCTTCGTGGGACGGTTATCTCTACGCGCTGAACGCCGAAAGCGGCTCGTTGATATGGAAGCATGAGATCGGGCAGGTTGCAAGGGCTTCGCCCGCTATCGCGTATGGTAAAATATTCATCGGCTCGATCGGGGGGGAGTTTTACTGCTTCGGTTCGTGGGGCGAAGTGGTGGGGCCGAGCATATCGACGGGCGTAAAATACATGCTAATCGCCATATTCTTCTTTGCCATACTCTGGTTTTTGCGCAAGAAGATGCGTGACTAATTTCAAGGTTCAAAGTGGTGCGGCCGGCGGGATTCGAACCCGCGCAACAGCCTTGGCAAGGCTGTGTCCTAGACCAGGCTAGACTACGGCCGCATCAGGAGAAAATTGCGCTTCCAACAATTAAACGCTTGTGCCTAACCGATGGTCGCCGCGAACATCCATCCACCGACCACCGCACCGATTGTGAAGACCGCGAGCGCTATGGGTAGGCTCTGGGCGATGGCAGCGCGTTTTGCCAAGCGATCGTCTCCAGCCTCGATTTCCGTCGAATAGCTGATGAGGATGATCGTCAGCAGCATGATGTAGATCCCAAGCACGAAGAGGAAAATCGAGGGTGAAACAGACGCGCCACCGAGAAAAGATACTTCTGCAGATTTCCCGGCGAGCACCCCCTGCATGCGCGACGTCACCGACGCGATGAGCGGGGCGAAGAAGAGCGCAACCGAGCGCATGGAACTCACCACCTCTCCCAGAGATTTTCTCACGTCAGCTTCTACCCGCCGGAGCCCCTTCAGGTGGCTTGCTATGCGCAGGACCACCTCACCAGCTGCCTTTGTGCTTCGCTGAACCACATCGATGAGCATCTTCATTGTACTTCTCACGGTTTGAGAGTGAACATTTTTCAGCGCTCCATTCTCCTCATCGAAGAGCGCGGATCTTAGCCCAAGGCCGCCGATCCTAATGTTTGCGGACGCCCGCCTAAACACCTCGCTGATGCCGCTGCCGCGCATGGTCTCGGCAGTCCGCTCGAACGCATCCTCCGCCGGCCGCCCCTCGGAGATGCGGTTGCCGAGCTGAAACAGTGAATCTCCGAACTCGTGCTCAATTTGCAATGTTTTTTGACGCAGCTTGTACGCCTTTGCAGTGGTTTGGTGAATGTAGAAAGTGACGCTCAGCCCAGCCCCCCAGAGGGCCGATAGCGCGGCGATATCAAGTGGGATGGGTTTTCCGAACACACAAGCGATAGCGGGCGAGGCGATGGCCAACCCCACCGCAACGGCGATGAAAGCAGTCCTCCACGTTGTTGCGTCGCTTGGAATTTTTGGAGGCGGAAAGGCAGCCGGCCTCTTTGATAAGACTTGTCTGCTCAGCGCCCAGACGAGGAGGGGCAGGGCAACGCAGTAGATCACGAATATCTGCCAGGCGCTTATGGATACACCAACGGTGGTCAACACTGGCAGCACAGCGACCAAGACGAGGGGGAGCAGCACACCGATGCTATAAATGACGAGCGTGGGCAGGTGCAAACTCGCGGCGAATCCCTCCATCTGCTCTTTTGTACCTTGCAGGCATACATCGAGGGCCTTGTCAAGCACCTGCAGCCTCCGACTCTCCACACGCTCGAGCATCGAGCTGCGAATCAGATATATCGAGCGCCTGAAATCTTCGCGCCACTTCCCCCAGTAGTTGGCAAATTTCACGGTAGCTTCATCAACGCTAGAATGCACCCGAAGCCCGACTTCCCAGAGCAGCCTGCGCAATCTCCGCCCTAGCGACCCGTCTAGGTTATCAGCAGCAAATTGGGTGGCACGCTCCATGTTTGGCGTGGTTTTCATCGCCATCGTCATGTAGTTGATGAGCTGCGACACCTCTCCCAGCCCGCGGATGCGTTCGCGTTCAGCCCGCCACTTGGGATACCAGCCAATCAAGAAATATGCGCATAATGGCATCGGCGCCGCGATTATGGGTAAAATCATCTGACCGCCCCTCAGCGCGAAGACTGCAGCAAGCGTGGTGAGAAATGTGCACGCCACCGAAGCGAGAACGGCGAGTGCCGCGACTTCCTGGGGCGTTACATCTAGTCCGGCGAGTTCTATGTTTTCCCGCAGCTCGGGTGGCGCGCGCTGCGACTTCTTCAATAATGAAAAGCTACCCGCCACTTTGCAAGATTTCACGTAGAGCGAGTCTACCCTCACCTTTTGTTTCCCCCTCGAGCCACATGCGCCAACCTTCAAAAATTTTGCCGTAGTCTATCCTTCTTCGTCTGCCGAGTTGCTCCTCCAGAAGTTCGTGAAAGATGTTGTTCGAGCGGACGACGAATTCGGCCTCGAGCAGTTTCTGATTTTTTGAATTAGCGGCGGTTTCGATCAACGTTTTTTGAATCTTAGTGCGGAGTTTCAAATTTTTCATCACGTCCCCGGGTTTCGTCCCCCATTTTTTAGCTATATTAGCGATGAGCTGCGATTTTGCAAGGCGCGGTGTTTGTTCAAGCTCATCTTTAATCACATCATACCTCATCAAATCAATGAAGCCGCCTTCGGTTACCGGATCATCTTTCCAATCTTTCCCAATTTCAGTTATCTGCACAACTTTCCTCGCTCGTCTGGTACTTCCGCTGGGCCTTATCGGCGCCGCCACAACGATAGCGTCGGTCGCCTTGAACGATGTCGGCGGGATGTTGAGGTCGTAGACAACCCTGTCAAAAACATCCCTAGTCGTCGCCCCGTGTATGGTGCCCATCACCGAGTTGCCAGCCGCGCCGACCCTCATAGCCTCATAAAGCGTCTTCGTTTCGGGCCCACGCACTTCGCCTATAACAAGCACAGATTCCCCTAAGCGTAACGCCGCGCGCAGCGCATCTTCAGCCCGCATCTCAGTCTCTGACCCACCGACTGCAGATTGCACGCGCAGGCTCTGCACCTTGAACCCGAGCGCCCGAAGTTGAGTGATTGGCAACTCCGCGGTGTCCTCTATCGAGATAATCCTGAATTTTTGCAAAATTTCCAACATCAACGCTCCGAGCAAGGAACTTTTGCCAGCGCCCCTGCTGCCGGCGATCAGGATTGACGCCTGAGAATCAACGAGCAGGCTCAGGAGGCCAGCTGCTTCGGGAGTAAGGAAGCGATTGCACACGAATTGAGGTAAAGTCCATGGGGTCAGCTTGTGTCGACGTATGGCGAAAGCCGTTCCATCGGGGCTAAGGGGCGAACCTATCGTGGCGACCCGCGCGCCGAACTCCGGGAGGTTCAAATCCAACACGGGGTCAGCTTCCGAGAACGGGCGCCCGCTCGTCGCCCTGAACCTGGAAATTATCGATTCGACATCCTCAGCAGACAGATAAATGTTGGTGAGGCATTCTTCATGCTCACCGTGATAGATGTGCACCGGCGAACGACCTATGGGTGCGTCGATGTATATGTCCTGCACGCGTTCATCCGATAGCAAAGTCTCGAGTACCCCAAAACCAATGCTGAACTTGGCCAAGCATTTTGCGAGCGGTTCGATTTCCTCCTTGGTATGCTCTAATTTGCCTTCGATCACGAGTTGCGTGATTAGCCTGCTCGCCAGTCGCTCAAAACTTTCCCGCGAATGTTTAGCGTCAGAAAAGTCCAACCTCTCCATTCCCCTTTCGAGCAGCAGCTCGCGCGCGCGGTTGAGTAAGGTCACCTGCTCTGGTTGAAGCTTGTACTCGGGTGGGATTAGAAAGTAGAGATGCTGAAGCTTATTTGGCAGGCGATAGAGGCGCACCTCGCTGTCGCTTAGACTGTAGGCGTCGACGAGCTTGGCTTCAGTCGGAGCATCAATCAATATGCGCGATGTCGAGAAATGCGGCTTGACTAACGGTCGTAAGATTTTGCCGTAGCAATCGCGTCCATGTCTCTTCCCTCTCGCGAGCTTTACACGTTTAAGCGTTTGGAGCATTGGATTCAGGGCGCGTTCGATGAATCGTCCTCGGCATTCCATACACTTTTTTGCCCCGCATTTTGCCCAGGATTTTGTATCGTTGATTGCGTGGGTCAAGTCAGCCAAAGCCTTCGCAGGTGAACTGGGAAGCTCGGCGACGATTTGCTCAAGTTGTTTTCTCCGCTCGGCCTCGCATCTCTTGCACCCATCATCGGTTAAATGTCTAAATGGCCACTGTTTGCACTCATCGTATGCGCGGGCCAACTCTTCCAAAGCAGCGATGCTTGCTCCACGGTACTCTCTCTCGTAGAGGCCTGTCAGAATTATCGCATCAACGCTTGGCTCCTCGATCATGGCCGAGACGACTCCATGCATGCAGGCTTCGGACTGCTCGATCGACGCGCCAGCTTTACAACCGCCACATCTGAACCGCAGCACTCTTTCCTCACCTATCAGGGAACACGTGAAATCGCAGCTCATTTTGCACCTCTCGGGATTTTATGGGATTTTTTCACTACGGGCCCGTTTAAGAAATCAATTTTTGATGTGAGCTGAGTAATTTGGTCACCGACGCAGCTGGTTTGAGCATCGATTTTACAGTACATTTTGGTGAGCCCGACCATGTGCCCTTCGAGCGCCGATACTCTTCGCTCAAGCATCGCCATGCGCTGTTCAAGGAGGCGAGAGGCATCCCTCAATTTTGCGACCCATCGCCCGTGTTCAGCGAGGACGGCTTCTTCGTCACTTTTGTTAAGCATCAGCGCTCATCTCCCTTATCTTATGTAGCTCGGAAAGGTATGCAGAAATTCTTGATAGCCGCACGATAGTTTCAGAACACCTGATTTTTTGCTTGCCGCTTTGGGCGAGATAATTTGTTAGTAATACAAAAGTTCGTTCGCCTATAGCCTGTGCGTCGTGGAGTTCTCGAATCAACCTTTCTATGTTAATCTCTCCGGATAACTTGTTTGTCCGCAGGCCGGATTTAAGCGGGTCGGCATTGGCGAGCATGAACTCGCGAAACGCCATCAGTTCGTCTTTGAACTTGTGCAGGTCGCGCTGGGCAAATCTAGCCCAGTCCGTGCTGAGCGCACCACCACGTTTATAGTTGATTACAGATTGGGATAGTCGGACGGCAGCGGCATCGATCTCGGAAACGCGCTTGTCTATCTCTATTGTGTGTTTTGAATCGAGTCTCACGATGTTTCGCAAAGTCCCTACTATCCTGTTTAGAAATATGCCATGCTGGCTTGCCTTCGCGATATCAGGAGGAGGAATTTTAAGGAAGGCGTCGATCTCCGCCAGCAAACCTTCGAATGTTAGCTCAGCCTTCATCAGATTCACTCAACTTTTTCATCTGCACATCGACTTCACGCAGTTTTTCATCATATTTTGGCCGAAGCTTTGGTTTTGAGTGCGCCAAGCGGGCTATTTCCCCGCGCAGCGTGGTGAGGATGTCGCGCTCGGCCAAGTGCAACAGCTTTGATAAAGGAGGTTTGGCCAACTCTGACCCACGTGAACGCACAAGCCACGTTACGCCGACATGCCAGCCCACAGCCAGCGCCAACACCAACAGGATGGAGTTCAATTCGCCCGCCAAAGATTTGGTCGAAGCCCCTTTAAAAAGGCAAAACAGGGCCGTTATATCGCAAGCGGGAAAGTCTATTTGGGAGAAACTTGCAGAAGCTGAGATTTGAAAAATTACCCCATGTGCCAGAGCCAAAGGATTTGATCAACAAGGCGTTCAAAAAGGCAGCCGATGCGGCTGGCAAGGCTAAGGTTCGCGGCACCCCGCTCTGGGTGGCGAGGCAGCGCGAGAACCAGCGTATTGCGGTGATGGCGTCAACCATCAGTAGGGAGTTATCAAAGCTCGTGACAGGATTCCCGTCATTTCTAAATTTGCCCCCTTTCTACCGCGACCTTGTTGAGGCCGTTGTAGGCATAGGCAAGCTTCGGAAGTCGCTCGGCGCAATAGATGGCGCGGCCAAAACCGTTGATAAGCTCAGGCGGGAACACATCCGAAAGCTCCGCTCCGCGAGATCTCCGGCCGAGGCGGCGGCCGTGCGGAAACAGGCGTATGGCAGGATTTCCTCGCTCGTCAAAAAAACCGAAGATCACTTGACTTTTTTACAGGAGGCCGTGAGAAAGCTTTCAAATTTACCCACCATCTACGTTGACGCGCCCACCATCGTCATCGCCGGATATCCGAACGTTGGCAAAACCACGCTCCTCCGCGCGTTGACGGGATCCGCACCGAAAATTGCCCCCTACCCATTCACCACAACAGGTTTGCAGTTGGGCTACTTCGAGCACCGCCATCAGCGCTATCAGGTCATCGATACCCCGGGGCTGCTCGACCGCCCACTAGAAAAGCGTAATCCCATCGAGCGCCAAGCGATAGCCGCCCTGCGCCACCTCGCGAAGGCCATGGTGTTCATGCTTGATCCCTCCGAAACATGTGGTTACGAGCTGACGAGCCAGCTTCGTTTGCTTGAGGACATAAAAAAGACATTTTCTGGACTCCACATCTTGACGGTCGCGAACAAGACCGACTTGCTTGACGAAAATAGGATGCAGCAGGTGCGAGAAGAATGTGTGGGTGCGATTTTCATAGCAGCAACCACTGGTCAGGGAGTCAGTGAGTTATCAGAAAAATTGCTCCAAGTTTTACCAGCCGCTGAATCCTAACCCACTAACTTTTATTCTTCCCGGCTGCCCTTGCTGCCCGTCAACTTCGAATTTAATGCCTAAAATCTGTTCGACCAGCGAGATATTCGTCAAGGCGTGCGAGGTGAGCTCAGCGCTTGTTATTTCAGACGTGCCTTCAGCCAGCGCCATGTATGGAATGAGCTGATCCGTGAGGTGGCGGTCTACCGCGCAGCCGGTGCTTAATTGCTTCACCAAACTTTCGGCTGCTTCTCGCCCGACCTGCTCAGCCGGTTTTCCGAGCCTGCCGAGCGAACTCGACCCCAAGATTGCACCACTTTCAGTTTCAGCCCACAGAGTTATCCCGGTGCCAGGGCCAAAGTGCGGGTCTTTAGTCGGCGGGTAGGATTCAACCTTGATGTTTACCTTTGAATAACCCGCCTTTATGAGCGCCATGCTCGCGGCGTGCGCCATTCGGGTTGCTATGCGCTCGGGCAGCCTCACGCAGTGCGCCAACCCAGAGATGCGAACCACTTCGCCCGGCTCGGTGAGCTGGATCGCATTTAGCCGCTGAACCGGCTCGATGCGTGCGCGCACGATCCCCCCGCCTCGTGGATAGTGGCCCCTGCGGAGGCACTCAACCTCGCCTCGGTAGCCCATCTTTTTCAGCGCGGGTAATGTGACATTTTTCAGGAAGTCGATGGGCGGGGCCAAGGGGTTGTCTGTACCACCCGTGATTTCAGCCTCGACGGATTTTTTGGCGAAAGCCGCAGCCGGCATCAGTATTTGAAGGATAAGAGTCGTACTCCCAGCGGTGCCTATGTCGACGCGAAATTTCCCACCTTCAATCGCGCTAGGTTCGAATGCTATCTCTGTAGAACCGAGCGAGAGCCCATCGACCTTCGCTTTCGTGAGTTCAGCGAGGGCTTTCACGCCATGCATGTGTTGCATCGCGAGGCCAGGCTTTGTCCGTTTCGCGCGAATGTTGTAGATGTGAATAGATTGCTGACTGACCGCGCTTAGGACTAGAGCAGTCCGAAGTACTGCGCCCCCGCCTTCTCCAATCGCGCCATCGATTTCAATCATACCATCGCCAACTGGGGATAGGTTTTCTTGATATAAGAACTGAAACATCTGTGAGGTAAATGTCGGAGTTTCAAGCGAGAGTTCTGAAGCTTGTGATGATAGTTCCCAAAGGTAAAGTGACTACGTATAAGGAAATCGCGCGGGCCATGAGTCGCCCAAGGGCTTACAGGGCGGTAGCGAATGCTTTGGCGAGAAATCCACAGCCGCTAAAAATTCCCTGCCACCGCGTGGTGAAATCGAACGGTGAAGTCGGGGGTTATAAGTTTGGCCCCAAGCGGAAGGCCAGGCTGCTCCTTGAAGAGGGGGTTAGGGTTAAAGGGACCAAGATAAACCTTGGGGAATATTTGTTCAGGTTCTAAGCCAGCCAGATTTTTACCGGCGCTTGGTCCTTCGCTTTCTTTCGCGCATGATTAAGGCGATCTGCACTACGAGCGCAGCCAGCGCCGCGAACAGAATCAAGAACAGGGCCATCAATAACCAGTTGAACCCTAACCGTGGTCCAGAGGTCCGCCAGTGTTCGGGGGCATTGCCTTCACCAGTGGAGGTGTTGTAGTAGTACGCATCGTTAAAGTAGGCCCAAACCTCTATCGCTGGATATTCGTTGGATGCGAAGTAATCGTATGGGATACCATCGCGCTCAACTAGGCGGTGGTTGTCGTCATCCCAATATGGGCCTGAGGTGGCTTCGAGCGCCATCCATCTGTTCTCTACATAGATTTCAACCCAGGCGTGGCCGCCTTCTTGATCCCCGAACCTCACTTTTCCGACCGCAACTCGGGCATATTCGGGCGGAACCCCAATCGCCCTGATCAGCGACACCATGGTGTAGGCTTGGGACTCGCAATCGCTTGCCACTCTGCCGGGCGCGGGATTTGTGGGGTAATTTGGCGTGTCGGTCAAGAATTCCTGCGGATACAGCCATTTCTCTTCAAGCCCGTTGAGGGTGGTATCCGACACCCACACCCAGATCACTGCCGTATGGTAGGCCCCTTTGACGTTGTGAACCCCTCTCGCCAAATTTTGAACCGCTGGTGCGTAGGGCGTCACGTACGCTTGGTAGGGGGAAAGATTCTCGAAGTTTTCTTGGGGAACTGTAAGGTCTGGGGGGCGCACGTTTTCTATGGGAATCGGCTTGACTGAGATTGCATGGGGGAAATTTTCAGGCACATTGATGAGGTTTTCTGGGATCGCGTAAGAGTATTCGTTCGACTTTTTCTGAGCGGCTATTGGTAAGCAAATTAGGGATAGCACGATTGCGAATGGAATTAGACATTTTTTATCCACGTCGTTCATCCCCGTACTTACAAATGGGACTTGGTTTGCCCAGCCAAGATCGTTGTCTCTTTTAGGTTCATCTGAGCAAATAATCCGTCTTCGACAGATCCTTGAGCCGCCCCACCGCCTTTATCTCCTTCATTACGCCGAGTACAGATTTGGGCACGAGGGTTTCCCAATTTTTACCCTTAATCATGCGGTCTCGAATTTCAGTGCCCCAGTACTCCTTGCGCTTGAACATCGGCTGGGTCTTCGTCCCGAAGCCAGCCTCCTTGAAAAGCCGCTTGACGAGGGGATTGCCGGAATAGACAACCTCAAACGGTGGCGAAAGCGAAACGACATGCGACACCCAGATCGCGTTGTTGTTTACATCAGGGATTGGAATGATATGTACGCGCGAGAGGTCAACCCCAGCCTCAGCCAGCGCCCTGCTTATCATAAGCACCCGCTCGCCGGCCGTGAAGGGGTTCTCGAGCGTGTGGCTCTCCTGCGCACTCCCCACTACGATGATTAACTCATCAACCTCGCGCAGAATCTGCTTGAAAACTTCGACATGTCCCTTGTGAGGGGGCTGAAACCTGCCTATGAGAACCCCGCGTCTGACCATCTATTTCACTTTTAGTTTTTCTTCTTTTTCTGTTCGAATTCCATATATTTCATTACCCAAGCCGGGTTCTCCTTCGACAGATTGCTCAAAACTGCAGCTCTGATCTCACTCGTCGGAATCTTATCCCGCACGTTTTTTGCCACTTCATCCGCAACTCTCTCAGCTACTTCCTGGGTGGCCCCCGCGTTGACGCAAGATTTCACAATTTTTTCTCTTTGGAACGGCTCGAGTGCACCACTTTTCTTGGTGACCTGAATTTCCACCGACTCACCTCTATTTTAAATTGGTTTTTAGGACTTAAGCTTTTTCAACAAAAACAGTAGTTGTATCAGAGGGCGAAAGCATGCAAATGACAGAAGCCAAACGCGGTGGACCGACGCCAGAAATGGAGGCTGTTGCGCGTGACGAGGGCAAGTCTGCAGAGCTGATAATCAGAGCGCTTGCCGCAGGGCGCCTGATAATCCCAAAAAACGTCAAGCGCGAGGGCATCGAGGTTAGGGGCATAGGCGAAGGATTGCGGACGAAGATAAACGCCAACGTCGGTACTTCGCCCGACTACGCAAACATCGATGAGGAAGTCGAGAAGGCGAAAGTCGCGGTAAAGTATGGCGCCGACGCGGTTATGGACCTAAGCGTGGGTGGAGACATCGACGAAGTTAGACGACGTATCCTCCGCGCGGTCAAGGTGCCGATTGGGACCGTGCCGATATATCAAGCAGGGATTGAGGCGGCGGAGCGGGGAAGCGTAGTGGACATGAGTTCTGATGATATTTTCAACGCCATTCGAAGGCACGCTGAAGATGGCGTGGATTTCGTCACAGTGCACTGTGGCGTAACCAAGGCGGCAGTCGATGCTTTGAGGCGGAGCGGCAGGCTCATGGATGTCGTGAGTCGGGGTGGTTCTTTCCTCGCAGCTTGGATAATCCATAATGAGAGAGAGAACCCGTTGTACAGCGAGTTTGATTATCTGCTCGAGTTGGCGCGGGAGTTCGATTTAACGTTAAGTTTGGGGGACGGCATGCGCCCAGGTTGCCTAGCAGATGCTTCGGATCGAGCACAATTTCAAGAACTCATTACCCTCGGCGAGCTTGTGGAACGCGCTTGGGCCAAGGATGTGCAGGTGATGGTCGAAGGCCCCGGGCATCTACCGCTCGATCACATCGAAGCAAACGTTAGACTCGAAAAAACTATTTGCAAGGGAGCGCCGTTTTACGTTTTAGGCCCTATAGTCACGGACATCGCTCCGGGTTATGACCACATCGTCGGAGCGATAGGTGGAGCGCTGGCGGCATGGGCCGGGGCAGATTTCCTATGCTACGTGACCCCGAGCGAGCATGTGTGTTTACCGACCATCGAGGATGTCAGGGAAGGGGTTGTGGCCTCCAAAATCGCTGCGCATGTTGCAGATGTTGTTAAGGGCATTGATATGGGGCGAGATGAGGAGATGGCGAAGGCACGGAAGGAGCTAAACTGGGAGAAGCAGTTTAAACTGGCGATAGATCCAGAAAAAGCCAAGGAACTCAGACAGAAGAGGCCGCCTTTGCTCGACCCAAGTGTTTGTGCGATGTGTGGGAAATTTTGCGCTATCAAGATGGTCGACACTTACTTAAGGGAAAAACGATGATGCTTCATCGCACGAGTGATAACATGAAACTCTTCACAGTTGGGCCAGTCGCTTGCAGGCCAGAAGTCCTTGCCGAGATGGGGCGACAGATGTTCAGCCACCGCAGCAAGGAGTACAAGGAGCTGCACCAGCGAACCGTTCAAAGACTTCAAAAATTCCTAGAGACAAAGGGCAAGGTCTTCCTATTCCCGAGTTCGGGATCGGGCGTGATGGAGGCCACAGTCCGGAACTGCGTCGAGCGGAAGATGCTGTGCTGCATCACCGGGGAATTCGGAAAGCGTTACGCTGAAGTGGGGGAGTCAAATGGAAAAATCGTCGAGCGGCTCGAGGCGGAGCTGGGCAAGCCGATAACTCCAGAATCTCTCGACGAAAAACTTTCATCGGCTCCTGATGTTGAGGCCGTCGCGATAACTTACAACGAGACGAGCGTGGGGCTCCTGAACCCATTGCCCAAACTCGCCAAGGTGGTCAAGAATCACGGCAAGCTGCTTTTCGTGGATGCGGTGAGCGCGATGGGCGGCGTCGAGCTAAAAGTCGACGAATGGGGGATAGACGTTTGCTTCGCGAGTTCGCAGAAGTGCTTCGGGATCCCACCGGGGCTAGCCGTGGCGAACATCAGCGAGGATGCACTGGAGCGGTCGGCGCGGGCCAAGAACAAGGGGTGGTATTTTGACTTCAAGCTGTACGAGAAATATCAGGAAAAAGAGAGCGGCACTCACATGACTCCGCCCGTGCCGCAAATTTTGGCCCTGAACAAGGAGCTGGAGCTGATCGAGGCCGAAGGGGGGAAGCAGAATCGTCTCGAGTTTTGTTTCAAGCGAATGCAAAAAATCACAGATGGACTCAAGAACCTAGGCCTTTCCCTCTTCCCCCAGCGAGGGTACGAGAGCCCCACAGTGGCCTGCGTGAACGCTCCTAAGGGGATAAGTGGCCCAGAGGTATACGAGCGGATGCGCAAGCAGGGGTTTGAGCTGGCTAAGGGTTATGGCGAGCTGAAAGAGCGGACTTTCAGGATTGGGAACATGGGATACATCCGCCTTGAGGACATGGATGAAATGCTCCACGCTCTTGCAGATGTGGTAAAGTAAATAAAACTGAAAGAAAATCGTGTTCTGATATAATGTCATTAACTCCTACCAAATTCATCTGGATTGATGGCAAGCTGGTCCCTTGGAAAAACGCCAACGTGCACGTGCTCACCCACACCTTGCACTATGGCTTGGGAGTGTTTGAGGGGATCCGTTGTTACAAGACCAAGAAGGGCCCAGCGGTCTTCAGGCTCAAAGACCACATGAAGAGACTGGAGAACTCGGCAAAGCTCGTGGGGATGAAGCTCCCCTATTCTATCGACAAGCTAGTAGACGCGACCAAAGAGACGATAAATGCCAACAAAATCAAGGAGTGCTATATCCGCCCGATCGCGTACTACGGCTATGGCGTAATGGGTTTGAATCCAGAGGGAGCGCCAGTGAACGTGGCAATAGCAGTCTGGCCTTGGGGCACATACCTAGGTGAGGAGGGCCTTGAGCGTGGCGTTCGGGTAAAGATTTCTCCGTGGCTCAGGATCGATCAGCGAATCTTGCCCCCACAGGCTAAGTTAGTAGCGAACTACGCGAACTCGATATTTGCGAAGCGTGACGCGTTGAACTCCGGCTATGATGAGGCCATCCTGCTGAACCTCTATGGATTCGTTACCGAGGGACCGGGGGAAAACGTTTTTGTGGTCAAAGACGGGGTTTTGATTACTCCGCCACTTTCAGCAGGTGCACTCGAGGGGATAACGCGCGACTCGATCATAAAAATTGCCAAGGATCAGGGAATAAAGTTCAAAGAGCAAAATATCTCGCGCGAGCAGCTTTACAAGGCGGACGAGGCGTTCTTCACAGGCACCGCGGCGGAGGTGACGCCAATTCGGGAGGTCGATGGCAAGCCCATAGGGGACGAGAAACGCGGACTCGTCACGGAAAGGCTTCAACGCATATTTTTCAACGCGGTTCGCGGGAAGGAGCCGAAGTACGGACCTTGGTTGGACTACGTTGGTGAGTAGATTGCATCTTTTCCGCCGCCGAAAGAAGCTCCGAACCTTCACGCTGAATATCGATCCTGTAATGGGCAACATCGCCCCTGGCGAATCCGCTTCAGCTTCAATAGTAGTGAAGCCGTCAAGCCGTGAGGTCGCACCCGTTAATTTGTTGGCAGGCTCCACGCCCGAGGGTGGCGGACTCCCGTCTGGACTCGACGTTTCTTTCGGCGCCCCGCTTGGGATACCACCGTTCACCTCAGTCATGAAGATTTCAACTTCCCCCGAACTTTCTCCTGGCGCGTACCCGTTTCTCGTTATTGCCACGGGCGGGGACACCAAGCAGCTGGCGACATACACGCTGATCGTGCGTTCAGGGAAGCCCGCCGCTGAAAAACTCGCGGCTCAACCCGTCCAAGAACAAACTGCGAAAGAGTTTGCCGAAGAAAGCCCACAGCAGTAGGCACAAAACACAAAGCGGTTCGACAGGCGCAAGGGTTAATTTAGGCTACTACCAAACGACTTCGTGGTCAAATGAGGTTAGGCAGGGATTTCACGAACCTCCTCTACTTCGAGTACTTGAGCGAGGAGGACAAGCAGAGGCTCAGGGCCGGCGAGATAGCGGTTCCGGATATGGATTCAATGGTCCAAATCACCGCGAAGGCCGACATCATGAGGCAGGTGGGTGTGGTAAAGTCGCTTGGGCTGGACCACGTGGAGCTCGATGGCGCGGTCCCAAACTCCTACTTAGAATTCACCGACGAGGCGAAGCGGGAGGCTAGGGAAGCCGCGATCAAGCACGGCATCACGCTTTCTCTGCACCTTCCGTACAGCTATGTCGGAGCAAGCGTCTGTGCCCCTGAAGAGTTAGACAGACGGGCGGCCTCAGGACTTCAGAAGCGCTACGTGGAGTTCGCATCGGAGATAGGGTGCAAATACTGCGTGCTCCACCCCGGCGTGGTGCCTTTTTATCACGCGACCGGGAGGTATTTCGAACAGGTTGAGGCGAGCCTCGTAAAAACCGTGCTCGAACTCGGTGAGTTCTCATTGCAGCACGGCGTGGAGCTTCTCCTTGAGAACAACACGGCCTTTGACAACGTCTTCGTTGAGCCCCAGGAGATATGTAAAGTTTTGGAAAAAGTCAGAGAGAATGGAGTGAGGGTTCACTTCAATTTTGACATAGGGCACTGGTTCACCCGCGCGGACGTTGGCAGGGAAATCCCAAACCCGCCCGAGAAAATTATCGAGGAAATCCCGAGCGGCCTGTTCAAGGAGATTCACTTGAATGATTACATCCCCGGCAAGCGCGTTTTTCACCCGCCGCTTCACGACCAGATTGGCCTGCTGAAGCGGGAGAATCTCGAGCGGTACGCCGAGCTCGTAGCATGGAAGGGCGCTGAATTGATAGTAGTGGAGACGGCGATTAAGACAAGGGAGCAAGTGCTTCAGCGCGATGAAATCCTGCGAAAGGAGACAGAGTACCTGAAAAGCATCTTCGGGTGAGTTCGTGCCAAATATTTTTCTCATAGGCAGGCCTGGCTGTGGGAAATCTGCGGTATTTCGTATTATCGAGCAAGAGCTTCGCGCGAAAGGCTTCAGGGGAGAACTCGTGCGTATAGATGATTTCCCCCTCCTCCAACATATCTTTGACACGGATGTTGAGCACAAGCGCCACCGTCCGGCCCCAGGGAGCGGAGTAAAGGTCACGGACGACACGGTTTGGGACGACCTAATAAAAGGGCTAAACAAGCAAGCGCTCGAGATGCAGTCGCCAGATCGGTTGCTATTCATCGAGTTCTCTCGTGGCAACTATGTTCGTGCTTTCAAGAACTTCAGCCCAGGGGTTCTGAAGAATTCGCTCATCGTCTACATAGATTGCCCGTTCGACGTGTGCTGGGAACGCAACGTTCACCGCGCTAGGAATGAGCATGGGCTCGATGCGCATCTCGTCTCGCGAGAAGAAATGGAGAAGACCTACGCACGAGATGATCACGGAGAGTTGCAGAAACATGTCACGGCGCCAGTTCTGATTGTGAAAAACGAAAGCGACGATGTTGAAAATCTGAAAAAAGAACTTGGAAAAGTGGTCAAAAAACTCCAGAAAACTGTATAGTCTGGAGTAAGGTGTGTGCGAAGGAACCACTATTAAACGGCATGCTTTATTCTTTCACGCAGGGCTTTCAGCACATCGAGCACTCCAGCAGCCCTTGCCCTTTTCATCAGATGTTGCTCATCGAGCTTTTTTTGCCGTTCGAGCACGCTGACTACGTCGTGCTCATCCAACTCGCTCCTGTCAGGCCGGGCTAGCTTGTTGACGATGAAGTCTTCGGGGCCGAGAATCCACGCTTTCAGTCCTCTGGCTACTTCAACCTGCCGGCGCCTTCGCATGGCTTCCTCGACAGAAATCCCATCAGGATCAAACCAAAGCTCGACATTCACCTGATTTTCAAGATCGCAAAGATACACACAGGGTACCCGTTTAAGCCCCGCTGGCAATTGAAACTTTTTCTTAACGAGTTTGCCTTCTATTACTTTGCACAACTTTGGATTTTTGATCGAGATAGCGAGGTCTATATCGTATGTCGCGCGAGGCCTACCGTATGCCGGCAGGGCTAGCCCACCCAACAGCATGTAGTCGATGCCCTCTTGTTTCAGCACTTCAAGTAGCTTTCGCAGAGTTCCTAACAGCGCGGACAATTTCATCCAACTCCCATAGCATCTGATAGGGCGAGCGGCCAGCCGCGATGAGCCTTTCTGTATCTTTGGTTTGCAGAACCGCTCGACGCACATCGTTTGGATTGGTCCTCAGCCGCAACCGCTCACACTCCTGAAAGGCGTCAAGAAATCTTCGGCCCAGCGGTGTTAAACTGACGATCTTTTTCGGTCTGCCACGGCTACCGGAAGGTGCGGATTCAAACTTCACTAACCCATCTTCTTCAAGTTTTTTTAGCATGTCTAGAACCCTCAGGGGCTTCCAACCAACCGCTGCGATTAACTCTCTGATTCCGCGACGCCTGACAGTTATCTGCTTTAAGAGAACGGCTTCGTCCATGATTTTCCCAATTTGTTTCCTTTTTGTCAACAAATATAAATGTTTCGGTAGGTTATCGTATTTGAACTCAGTCGTGGGACACCAAAAAAAGAGCATAATATTTTTTAACGGGTTAAAACACTGTTTTTTAGAGGTGTAACCATTAAGAAAACCATCGCCGTGGCGGCAGTTGTTGTGGCCGTGGTAGTGGCTGCAGCAGCATATTTAGTCCTACGCAAGCCAAGCGAAGATGGCGCGCCGAGCTTCACTATTTCAGTCAGTCCGAATCCTCTGACTGTCCACAGAGGCAGTTCTGAGAACATAACAGTTAGTTACTCTCCGAATGTGCCGTCTAACCTGAATATGGGCAGCAGCACTGGTTCCAGTGAGATACAGGTAGTAACTGTTATGCCACCGTCTCCGTTCACGTTTACAGTAAACGTTTCAGAAAATGCAGTACCTGATAATTACATAGTGACGATGCAAGCAACTGATGTGGATACTGGAGCGAGTACAACGACAACGTTTACAGTAGTAGTTCTTGCATAGTTCTAGCGGGTTTTACCGTACTTGAATGCTATGTTGCACGCACCCTCTGTGGTCACCATACAGCCGCCAACCGGGCGCTCTGGCGTACAAGCCTTGCCAAAAAGGGGACACTCACGCGGGTAGATCAATCCCTTCAAGACATCGCCACACCTGCATCCCTTCGCGAAGTCGGTAACCTCCCCAATGTGGATATCATATTTTTTTCTAGCATCGTAACGTTTGAATTCGGGTCTGAGCTCGAACGCGGAGCGGGGAACAACAGGAAATCCACGCCATTTTTTATCAACGATATCAAATACTTGTGCTATCTTTTGCTGCGCCAGTATGTTGCCCTCACGCCTCACTGAGCGCGTGTACTCTATCTCGACCTCGTGCCGCCCATTTTTAATCTGTCTCAGCAGCATAAGGATGCCCAATAACACATCTATGGGCTCGAAGCCAGCGATTACTTGGGGCACTTTAAATCGCTTGGAAAGCGGCTCGTATGGTTTGCTGCCGATTATTGTCGAAACATGACCAGGGCAGATGAATCCATCGAGGGCGACCTCGCCAGAAGAAAGCAGGAACTCCATCGCGGGGGGAATCAAGCGGTGACATGTGAGCAGGCTGAAGTTCTCGGGCGGCTCTCGGAGAATCTCAGCAGCCGTCGTGGGGGCGGTAGTTTCAAAGCCTATGGCAATGTGTACCACATCTCGTTTGGGGTCGCGCCGCGCGATTTCGACGGCATCGGCCGCCCCATAAACAATTCGGATATCCGCACCGTCTGTTTTTACACTAGAGAGTGATGATTTTGTTCCAGGAACCCTGAACATGTCGCCGAAAGTCGTGATCAGGAGCCCACGTTTGGCAAGTTCAACGGCTTCGTCTATCTCCGCCGCCGTTGTGACGCACACCGGACAGCCAGGGCCGCTGATTACTTCTAGCCACTCGGGCAAAAGTGCCCGGAGCCCGTACTTTGTTATCGTCACCTCGTGCGACCCGCAGACGTGCATGAGTTTTACTCTTCGCCCGGAATCGATTTTCTTTATTTCATGCAGAATTTTTGCCGCCAGACTGCTTTCCCGGTACATGTTTTGAATGGCAAGCGCATCGGCCATTTGAGCACCGCATGTTTTTAATACGCTGTGACGCCTATAATTAACGGTGGTTGACCTGCGTATCTTAGCTGTCTCTGACTTTCACGGACAGCCAAGCGCCAATGAGAATCTGCTGAAGTTCTTAGAGCACGGCTACGACTGCCTCCTTTTGATCGGGGACATCACAAACTTTGGCCCACTGAGCGCAGCCGAGGACCTGATGAACAGAGTTAAAGCGGCGGGGGTGCCGACTCTAGCTGTGCCGGGAAACTGCGACCCCAAGCAAATCCTTGAGGTCTTGGACAAGTACGGCGTGAACCTTCATGCAAAGTGTGTTGAACTGAACGGCATCAACTTCGTCGGATTCGGCGGCTCAAATTTGACGCCATTCAACACACCCTTCGAGTTTCAGGAGACAGAGATCCAAGAAGAGCTGGAAAAGCTGACATGCGCGCCAGACAAAAAAATGGTGCTCGTGACGCACGCTCCGCCCTTTGACACCGCCGCCGATCTAACTGCTCAGGGCACCCACGTTGGTAGCAAGAGCATAAGGTCGTTTATCGAGCAAAGGCAGCCGGTTGTGGCGATGTGTGCCCATATCCACGAGGCGCGCAGCACAGATAAGCTCGGCAGAACTCTTGTCGTGAACCCGGGGCCGATAAGCAAAGGCTTTGCGGCGGAGATAGAGATATCAAGCAGCGTTTCCGCCAAGTTGCTTGGGCCGTGAGCAAGGCGAACCGATGGGCAGCGTCAAGGCCGCGAGGCCATCCGAAAAGCGCACGTTATATTGTCCGAGATGCGGCTCGAGCAGGCTCAGGTGGGCTTCTGGGCTTCCACAGCTCTGGTCGATTTTCGATTGCCAGAATTGCAGATATCGTGGTGCCCTTGTCATCGAAGACGGAGAGCTCGCGGCGAAGATAAGAAAAAAATGGGCTAAATAACACCAGTCGCCTTTGCTAACTGCTCGGCGGCCTCCATCTTTAGGCCATTCTTTAGAATTGTGAAGCGCTCGGGCCTGATGCGGTGTGCAATTGTGAGGGCTTTGATGATGTATCTTGGCGCGATTCCGAGTTCTTTCGCATTCGTTGGACAGCCCACCATCCGAAGGGCCTCGCGAATCACCCGCCAGTCGTCGCCGTGCAGGCACATCATCATTATGGCGCCCACGCCGCACTGCTCGCCGTGCAAAGCCGGTTTTGGAGCGACCAGGTCGAGGGCGTGGCTGAAAAGGTGCTCCGAGCCGCTTGCTGGGCGGCTGCTCCCCGCAATGCTCATCGCAACTCCGCTGCTTATCAACGCTTTAACCACCTTGCGCACGCTCTCCTCGCTGTGGCGTTTGATGATGCCGGCGTTTTCCAAGACGAGCCGGGCGCTCATCGAGGACAGGGCCGCAGCATACTCGCTGAAAGGTTCGCCTTTAAGGCGGTGAGCAAGCTCCCAATCTCGAACCGCCGTTAGGTTCGCCACAAGGTCCCCACAACCAGCCGCCAAAAGACGACGGGGAGCACGTTTGATTATCAGCGTATCGGCAATGACCGCGATGGGGGTCTGAGCCTCGATGGATGTGGGTTTTTTTCCACCTTTTATCGATGCCCGCGAGGAGGCTATGCCATCGTGAGAGGCAGCCGTCGGCACGCTGACGAACGGTTTGCCCTCGTAGAAGGACGCAAGTTTTGCGACATCTATACATCTCCCCCCACCCACACCGAGCAAGAAATCAGTTTTGTTTTTCTTGACGAGCTTTTGGGCGGCTTTCACAGTTTTGATATCTGCTTCTTTGATCAACACACAGTCAGCGTCAAATCCGACTTTCTTGAGCGAAAGATGAACTCCTCTGCCAGCTAGCTTGAGCGTGGTCGAGTCGGATACGATGAGTGCCCGTTTACCCAACTTCAGCCTCCGGCACACATCTGCAACTCGGCCGATGACGCGCGGACCCATCCAGACCTCGCGCGGCAGCTCCATCCGCTTGGGTTCTTTCATCACACGACCATCAGAACTTGCGAGTAAACATTTAAATATGCGCGATGGAACTTCTTATTGCTGCTTCTAATGCGGCGATTTTTCAGTTGAGGTGCTAGTTTGGAGAAAACACAGCTAAAACATCTCGAAGGAACGACAACAGTAGCGTTGGCGTGCAAGGACGGCGTGGTTCTCGCCACGGACACAAGGGCTACCGCAGGCTACCTTATCGCGAGCAAGATATCGCGCAAGGTCTACCAAATAACCGAGAACATAGGCGCCACCGTCGCGGGTGGCGTGGCAGATACCCAAGACTTGGTGAACATCCTCCGCGCGGAGTCGAGGTATTACAGCCTGCGGGAGGGGGCGCCGATTGGTGTGCGGGCCGCAGCCCGTCTAACCTCCAACATACTTCACGCTTACAGGTTTTACCCGTACCTTGCGAACTTCCTCATCGCCGGCGTGGATGAGAACGGGTCACAGATTTATTTCTTGGACTTAGATGGCTCGATGACGGAGGAAAAAATGGCCTCGATCGGCTCCGGTTCTCCAGTCGCATACGGGGTGCTGGAGACGGAGTTTAAAGAAGGCATGTCCACGGACGAAGCGGCGCCCATAGCCGTCAGGGCGATCAAGACAGCGATGAAGCGAGATATCGCGACGGGCAATGAGGTCATGCTCGCGATTATCACAAAGAAAGGGTACAAAGAGTTCTCCCCAGCGGAGATCAAGAAAATAGCCGCATGATTCAAGTTAGCCTTTCAAAAAGTTGGTTTGCATGGCTGCAGAGGAACTCCTGTCTGAAATAAAGCGCATTGTGCGAGAGGAAACACCGTTCGCCAGCTCGATTTCGGACGTGGATTTCGAGGGTCCGAGGGTGGTATTCTATTGCAAAAACCTTGACCTTCTTATGCAAGACGGGGACGCGATAAAAGAGCTTGCTCGCAAAATCCGCAAGCGAATAACTCTCCGCCCAGACCCATCAATCCTAACCGATCCAGAGCAGGCGGAGAAGGACATCAGGGCGCTCGTCCCGGAAGAGGCCGGGATAACAGACGTGATATTCAGCCAAGACGTGGGGGAGGTGACGATAGAAGCCAAAAAGCCGGGAATAGCGATCGGCAAGGGCGGGGCCCTGTTGCGGGAGCTGATGAAAAAAGTCAGTTGGACACCGAAAATCGTGCGCGCCCCACCCATCCAGTCTGATATCGTGAGGGGCATCCGCTATTCGATCATCCAAGCCGGGGCAGACAGGAGGAATACCCTACGCAAGATCGGCAGGCGCATCCATCGTGAACACAAGGCGAAGGGCGAGTGGGCCCGGATTTCTACCCTTGGTGGCTCGCGCGAGGTAGGTCGATCTTGCTTCATGCTGCAGACCCCCGAGAGCAAGATATTGATGGACTGCGGCGTCAACGTTGCATCCGAGGATCGGGCTTTTCCACATCTCGAGGTTCCGGAACTCAGGATACAAGAACTCGATGCGGTTGTTATTACCCATTCACACCTCGATCACATGGGGTTCGTCCCATTCTTATACAAATACGGGTTTGAGGGCCCAGTCTATTGTACACCCCCAACGCGAGACTTGGCAGCACTTTTGCAGCTCGATTACGTGGAAGTCGCCGAGCGTGAGGACAAGCCGCTACCGTACGATAAAAAAGATATCAAGACTTTTATCCAGCACACCATCCCGCTTGACTACGGCGATGTAACCGACATATCACCAGACGTCAGGATAACATTCCACAACGCTGGCCATATCTTGGGTTCGGCAGTTGTTCACGTTCATATCGGCGAGGGGCTGCATAACCTCGTCTACACTGGCGACATAAAATTTGACCGGACACGGCTTTTCTCTCCAGCGGTCTACTCCTTCCCACGTTTGGAGTCGTTAATTATAGATAGCACTTATGGCGGGGCGGATGACATTCAACCACACAGGGTAGACGCTGAGAAGGAGTTCATAAAAATTGTCACAGACACGGTTAAGCGGGGCGGAAAGGTCATCGTGCCGGTCTTCTCGGTCGGGCGCTCTCAAGAGATAATGATTTTGCTCGAGGATTGCAAGCGCAAGGGAATCTTCGATGGGGCCCCGGTTTACTTGGACGGCATGATTTGGGAATCGACAGCAATCCATACCGCATATCCCGAGTACCTGTGTCCCGACCTCAGAGATCAAATCCTACACCAGGGAATGAATCCTTTTCTGTCAGACATGTTTGTGCAGGTGGCGAACCCAGACCAGCGGGCACAGGCGATCGAGGGCGAGCCTTCGGTGATTTTAGCCACTGCAGGTATGATGACGGGCGGGCCGGTGATTGAATATTTCAAGATGCTGGCTCCGGACCCGCGCAACAGCCTTGTTTTCGTCGGCTATCAGTCGGAGGGCTCACTCGGTCGCAGGATACAGAAAGGCTGGCGGGAAGTACCGCTGAGGGGGGCTGGCGGAAGGGCAGAGGAAGTGAAGGTAAACATGGGAATACATACCGTCGATGGGTTTAGCGGCCACTCGGATCGCACACAGTTGTTGAATTACGTGCGCAGGATCAACCCGAAGCCCGAGCGCGTTATATGTTGTCATGGTGAGGATACGAAGTGCGTCGATCTGGCAAGCGCGATGCACAAGCTCTTTAGGATTGAGACTCGGGCGCCGCATAACCTCGAAACGATCAGGCTGTTTTAGCCCGCTCGAAAATCTTGGCCGGGCCTGTTTTAAGGGATTTCAGCTCGCGTTGATTGAGGTAGCGCTTTTTGGCCCTCTCGTCAACGATTGCGCTGTTGCCAAACGGATCCATAATTATCAGTTTTGCCTTCAGCTTACCCCCGCGAATCGCATGGATTTTTTTCAAAACAGCATTACCACGTTTTCGTTTTTGTGGCTCAACTTTCTTAATCGCGAGCTTTAAGGTGGTTTGAATTCTGTCAAGAACTCCCTCGATGTTTGACACGTATCCTTCGGATGCTGGCCCAGGCTCGATCGTCACACCAAGCTTTGGTACTTTTACTGTTCCGGTGCTAGATTTCACCACCCTCACCAGCATATCGGCTTCGGAAGCGATCGTGAACTCGTAGCGCGCTGGTTTTTGCTCGCCCAAGCACATGACATCAGCGTGTCTGAACTTGCAGGCGCTGCAATTGAGCGAGGTGCTCATCACCTCACCGAAGTAAGGGATGGCGTCGACCCTCCCCTTGACATGAAAAGTCCCCACAGCTCCACACATAGGGCAGCGTTCGATAGGGAGGGTGAACTCCCTCTGTTGCATTTGGAGCACCCTAAACTTAGACCTCAGATTCCTTCTTGAACTGTATGCGCACAAACTTCGGGGTAGCAAGGACTTTTGTTTCAGTTAGCCTGCCTACCTCGCCACCTATCCCCTGACAGATGCCTTTGAGCTGGTCTATTGCGCGCTTGAGATCAGCTGGGTCCTGCTCCATCAGAGGAGTGATGTCAATTACAACAATGTTCCCAACCCGCAGCTCGTTCGCCACGCCCTGCACGTCGGCGAGGCTCTGCATGTTCATGCTTTTGATAAATATCGGTTCGATTTCCGAGACCCTCTTAGCAACAACCGCCTCTTCCACCTCGACAACAGGAACTTCCTGAGCGATCTCTTCTGGCCTTGCCGTGGGTGGGCCTCGTTTGAGCTTGTCAAATATCCCCATTTCACATCCCCTTGCCAAGTGCCCGATAGTCTCCTTGATATTTAACTCTTTTGTGAACTACTCCCAGCTTTCGCAGGGGGCTTCCTGCTTCGCCGACGGGACTTGCCCAGCGATAACCGCTTGCGCGGGGACGCTGAGTAGGGGCCCCATCTCCGCAGGCGTTGGTTCGGGCCGTCCCAGCCCTACTAGGCCCCGTTCGAGAATGTTCAGGGCCGCGTTATAGTCACGGTCTAGCTCGCCGTGATTGTATTCTTGCGAAGTCCCCCTCGGGTCCACCTTCACGAACTGCCTACCAGCTCGCTCGGCCTTGTAGGTGAGCATGTGGAGGAACTTTCCCCAAGAGGCGTCGAGTATTTTTCGTGCGAGGTTGCGGTTCTTCGCCATCCCCGCGATGTTCAGGTCTTCCGCCACTACCACATCGTAGTTATTTACATAGAAGCGGGGGAGCTTGTGCAGGAAGTCGTCGCGCTGGTTGACAAGTCGCTCGTATGCCCTCGCCAATTTGACCCTCGCCTTCTCTCGATTCTTCGAGCCTTTCTGCTTCTTAGACAGCTGACGGTGCCTGACCCTTATCCTCTCCAGCGAACGCTCGTAGAAGCGCGGGTTCTCGATCTGCCTTCCATCGGTGTCGGAAAGGAAGTGCTTGATCCCCATGTCCATTCCAATCGCCTTGCCAGTCCTCGGCAGGGGTTTTGGCTCATCCTCGACTTGGAAAATGGCGAACCACCGACCAGAGCACTCGCGCTTGACCGTCAGCCTTTTGACCTTGCCCTTCATCTCGCGGTGGAGTTTGATCGAGATTTCGCCCACCTTTGAGAGCACGAGTTTTCCGTTCTCGATCTTGAAGCCAAACTGCGGGTGGGTGAAGGACTTGAACCACCCGCGACCCTTGAAGCGGAGCCTGCCCACCCTGCGACCGTTGCGCTTCAGGGCGGCGAGCGTCTTCAGGTTATCGTAGAGCCTTACCACCTCGTTTTGCAGGACTTGGGAGTGGACTTCCTTCAGCTCTGGCCGCTTCTCCTTCAGCTTGGGCAGCCCCCGCTTGAGTTTGTAGAGGTTCGGCTTTTCCTGACCATTCAAGCCTTCGAGCGCCCAGTTGTAGACAAACCTGCACAGGTTTAGGGTTAGTAGCAACTTTTCCTCCTGCGCCCCCGATGGATAGATGCGGAACTTGTACGCTAGCATTTCACATCTCTCCAAGCGTTTGTTGGTGAAGATGTTCAAGCCGCTTTCCCGGAGAGAGAGGTCACCGAAAGTAATTTTTATACTATTTAAAGGGGGCGGAACCAGCATTCGGCACGCAATTTCGCCCCACGGCTGAAGCGCGTGGGGTTTCGCTCGAATCCGTTCTAAAAGAAAAATGTCGATTTTCTACGTGGCTCTAACGATAGAAATCTGCAGATCGGTTTGATCATTGATTCAAGCGGAAAATTGCCATATTTCGTCCCCAACGTGGTGCAAATTTTTAACTACCCGCCCCTTGGGTCCTTTCATCAAGGCGCCCTCGACCAGCGCCGAGCCGATGGCGAGCGCTTTGCCGTGGCGTTCGTCGACGACTACCACGCAGTCACCTACTAAGATGCCTTCATCGGTTTTCACGATTCCAGGGGCCATGATGTCAGCGCCACCGGCCACATGGGATACGGCCCCCATGTCGACCATTACTCGCTTGAGCGGGATTCTTTCGATTGAGAGAAGGGAAGGAAACATACCACCTGATGTCCTAAATGCTATCGGTTTTTTATTCACGAGCAAAACTTCGCGACCATCTTGGAGTTCAACAATTTCGATGATCCCCTCAAGAATTTCTCCAGCCACGTTACCGAATTTTTCCACAAGCTCGTCACGCATTTGCTTGACCAACGCTTTTCGCGGGGGAAATCGTCGTTTGATTGGCATCACGTTAAAAAGGGCGCGATACGCTTAAATACGCAGCTATCGAGAAAGTGATGATTTTCATGGCTGCACAGCGACCTCTAGACGTGTTGAACCGCGCCCTTGGATCCTCAGTGCTTGTGAGTCTCAAGGGAGGTAAGGAGTTTCGGGGCAAACTGAGCGGTTTCGACGTGCACGTCAACCTGGTGCTCGAAGAGGCAGAGGAGATACAAGGCGGGCAAACGGCAAGGAGATACGGCACGATGATCATCCGCGGCGACAACGTCGTCTTCATCTCGCCGGCCGGGTGATAGATTGGTTAAAGGCACGTCTTCGATGGGCAAGCGCCACAAGGTCGTGCACATACGTTGCAGGCGCTGCGGTAGGCGCGCTTTTCACGCGCAGAAGGGAATTTGCGCCGCATGCGGCTATGGCAGGTCTCGCCGAATCACCCGCTACAACTGGAAGGTCAAGAAAATTCAAGGCCTGCGACTTCGTTAGTTGGTGTCTGTCCAACGTTGGACAATTGTAAAATCTCTTAAGCTCGGGTGACAACTCTCTTTTGGTGGGCCGGTGGCGAAGCTTGGTATCGCGTCCGCTTGGCATGCGGAAGGGCGCGGGTT
>Ga0209610_1000052_pt1 | contig 54694 bp, 57 predicted proteins | sample LakKivw275mmetaG_FD_184137 | JGI IMG/M metagenome (GOLD analysis project Ga0209610, IMG submission 184137) | Anoxic lake water microbial communities from Lake Kivu, Rwanda to study Microbial Dark Matter (Phase II) - Lake Kivu water 275m metaG... | ecosystem: Environmental > Aquatic > Freshwater...
GCATTGTCCCAGCAAGCAAACTCGAACTGGAACTTTCTCGCTACGGAATCAAAAAATTTGCGCGCGCGGTCGTCACCGGAGCGGACGTTGTCAAAGCACTGAACGAAGGGCACCACTTCTCCAAACAAGAGATTTTCGAAACGGCCATGAAAAAGCTCGGCGCCGCCCCGTCAGACTGCGTCGTGGTCGGGGATTACTGGAACGATGTCGAAGCTGGAAAAAAACTCGGGGCGAAGACCGTGGCTGTGCTCAGCGGCTCCATGGAGCTGGATGTCCTGAAGAAGATGAAACCCGACGCGATAATCGATAGCGTTGGTGACCTGTTGAAGGTTGTCAGGTTCGAAAGACCAACAGAAGGGTGAAGATGTTGCGCGCGTTTATAGCGATGGAAATCGACGAGGCGGTTCGTCAAAAGCTCATGGCGGCACAACGGCAGCTGGTAGACACCGGAGCACAACTCAGGTTGGTCGAGCCGGAGAATATCCACGTCACGATGAAATTCCTTGGCGACATTCGGGAGGACCAGACTGGCGCGATAACCGACGCTGTGCAAACTGCTGTAGCCGGGGTCGGGCCGTTTGACATCAGCGTGCGTGGGATCGGCGTCTTCCCAGACCTGCGGTACATCCGGGTGATCTGGGCTGGCGTTTCCGACGGCCGAGAGCAAGTTACTTCCATCCAAAAGCGCGCCGACCAGAACTTGGCGGAACTCGGCTTCAAACCGGAGCGGGATTTTGTGCCACACCTTACTTTGGCTAGGGCGAAATCGGCGGCGGGGAAAGAGCGGCTCGTCGAATTCTTGAAAAGCATGACAAATGCCGAGTTTGGATCGTGCCGCGTTGGCGCGGTCGAGCTGAAACAGAGCACCCTCACTCCCAAGGGACCGATTTACAGCACCCTCGCACACATCGAGCTGAGCCCGTAGCTTATATTTATCAAGATGAAAAACTGAAAAATGGCGAGAGTGATATCACGGAAAAAATTTACTCTTATCAAAAGATGTCGGCTGCGAAAATCATGCTGGGTGAAATTGCAGTTTGGTTCCTGTTTTTCATCTTCTATATGATGTGGGCATCTGGCCCCCCTCCCCTCATCAGATCAATATTTGCTCTATTTTTAGTACTCTACCCAATACTCGCCATACTTCTCCTGTTGTCTCCCGTGATACTCACAACTGAAATTGTCATCAATGAAAAAGGCGTGTTGTTCAGGCGCAGGTTCCGGCCGATTACCATCCGGAAGGTAACTGGTTTGAAAACGCGTGAATTTAGAGGGAGGGAGGTCAACATAACTATAACGGGCTTAACCCCTGATGGAAAAGAGGTCCGCAAGAGGGTTGCGAGAGCGGGCGGAAGAGACGTAGGAAAGAAATGGGGGGGATTCAAGGCGGACCTGCAGAAAATCAAATCGAAGTGAGAATAACAATATCAAAGATTTGTGTGCCGATTAACGATACCACGGTAGGCAACGCGTGAGGTACTCGGATAAAAATCTGGAAAACTTTTTATCAACGCAAAGCTTGACGATTTGCTTTCCCTCGTAAATTTTGTATCCCTTGGCCAGAGATTCCGCGACGTGCTTTCCAAAAGCCGCCCGCTCCTCCAAAGCCACCTCAAATACTTGCTTGGCGTTGACGTGCCTGCGCTCGACCTCAAATACCAGCCTCCCAACCTGGTCGACGAATGGGCCGCTGAACCTCTTTCTCGACGCGAGGTGTTTTTCTACAAAATCGCCAGCTTCGACGGTAATCGGTGGTCCGAGGCGCCTTTGCATCTTGGGCAGCTTTTCAGATGACAGTTCGATGAGAATCGCTGCCTTTGAGTTCGCCCAGACATCGCTGCGGAGCACCTCGAAGCCCGCGCGCACGAGCCGCATCACGAGTGCCTGTTCGGTCTTGCGCAGCTGCGGGTAGAGTATATCTTCGACTACGTTTGGCGAGTCAAACGCAAGGCAGAAGAGCGCCGTGCCCCGTTGCCTCAGCGTGCGATTTACCTCTTGGGGGCTCAACACCTTTGCTTGGGCCGGGAAGAAGAAGCGCTCGCTCGGTTTGCGGACGAAATCTTGGCAAGCCCGAACGAAAGTCGAAAAGTTTTGCATTGAAACTGCAGCGGCGGCGTTTCTATTCGGGTCAACTGGGTCGATGATGACGAGCGGCTGCCCCGGGAAAAGGGCCTTGATCTCGCCGACGTCACGATAGCTCTTGGCCAAATCAATCACTTCGCCCGGCATCCATTTGCTCGCGGCTTCCACCACACCCCTGAACGTGCGGTAATGGAGCACGAGCAGCTCGCACAGGTAGCCGGAGAACCCCCGTACCTTGAGTTCGGCCCCGTAAGTTCCGATTCCATCCATGAATTTCTTCAACAGCAGCACTTCATCCGTGAGTTCTGGTGTGAGGCGTTTGCTGATGTAGCGCTGATGGTGCGGCGAGCGATCGACCGCGCTTTTGATTTTGCTTGGGTCTGCAACATCGTAGCACGGCACAAGGTCTACTTCAAACCCTCCGGTGCGCGTCGTGATGTAAGGATGTTCGGCAAATCTTTTCTTTCCCTTCCGCCCGGCCACAGCCTGCGCTACTCGCAAGCCGTCTTGCTCCAGCTCTTCCCGCGAGAGCTTCTCGGGAAACAGGATGAAAATGTCGATATCTCGCTCGGAGCGTACCCATGTGTCGCGCGCAGCTGACCCAACGAGCATGCCTCTCGCAGGCACTCCTAGCTTGGCGCAGGCTAGATTTACCTTCGCCACCATCTCATTCGCAACTTTTTCGAGCTGCTTGCGCTCTGCCTGCGTTGGCTTGATGCGCTTGAGCACCGCCTTCAGAATTTCGTCCATCCAACCACAAGCATCGATTTGCCGCGCGATGTTAAATGTTTTGGTGTTTAATTATATTTTCCAGTAGCTTGCTAGCTTCTCTTTGAGCTCATTTATCACAGGCAAACTCCTGCCTCCTGGTGGTAGCTCACGCCCCTGTCCAACAAGAACTTTCACAACGTTCACCGCTGCATCCGAGAGCGGCTTCAGAGCGTACCCACCTTCTAGAGTGAGCACCGCTTTTCCACCGCAGAGCCTGTTCGCCTGCCCGACCACGTAGCTCGTCAACCAGCCATACGCTTGAGTCGTGAGTCCCAGCTGCGTCAACGGATCATCGGCAAGTGCATCGAATCCAACAGAAACTGCGATGAGTTCTGGCTTGAACGCGCTAGTGAGTGGGACGAAGAGCTCCTGCATGACGCCCGCGTATTCGGCATCCCCGCTACCTGGGGGGAGGGGAACGTTAACCGTGTAACCCTCGCCTTCACCAACGCCCAACTCGCCAACGAAACCTGTCCCGGGGTACAGCGTTCGCGGGTCTTGATGGAGTGACATGAAAAGCACGCTCGCATCGTCATAGAAGATGTCCTCAGTTCCATTGCCACAATGAGCATCGATGTCTAGGATGAAAATCCGCTTTAGTTTGAACTCCCTCTTTAGCCGCTCGACCATCACCGCAAGGTTGTTGAAGTAGCAAAATCCGCCGCCGCGGTTTCTACTGGCATGATGCCCGGGGGGCCGCACGAGCGCGAATGCGTTCGAGGCCTCGCCCGATAACACTGCACGCCCGGCATCGATCGCTCCTCCCGCGGCAAGCAGTGCGAGTTCGAAGGTGTTCTTGCGCACGGGGGTGTCGCCGTCGATAGGTTTCTCCGTCGCACCGAGCTTCTCGACCAGCGAAACGTATTCAGCATTGTGGGCGAGTTCGATATCTCCGCGGCTGGCTGGCTTTGGCTCAACCACTCGCACGTTTGGTGATGTCCAGAGCTTTGCCCGCTTGAGGCCGTCCACGATGGCCCTGAGGCGCTCCGACCGTTCTGGATGCCCCAAACCTAGCTTGTGTTCGAGGTATTTTTCGGAATAAACGAGGGCGGTCGTCATGGTCACTTCTCCACGAGCTTTGCTTGTTTGATTAGAAAATATCCGTTTGTTCCCCGCCAGACGCGCTCTGCCTCTGTCACCTCGATTCGTTTTTTGAAAAAGGAAGCATCGAGCACGAGCGATTCGTACTCGCCACCCTCCCCGCTCAAATTAATCCCATATCTCTGGTTAAGCTCAACTAAATCGCGCAACGTGCTCTCGTCTATTTTTCTCCCGAGCCAACTCTCGTCGAACCCCTGAGCAGCCACGCTCGTGATGATGACGTCGAACCCTGTCTTCAGCATCCCGCCGAGCAGCTCGGTTGGATCGCGGCCCCAAAGCGGTGCTATTGACACAAGACTGAGTTTCTCGCAAATGCGATCGATGCGGCTCTTTTGATATTCTGAGGCTATCGCTCCACTCACCACTCCTTCGATACCTAATTCACGGAGCGCACGCTCAAGGTCGTCGAGTTCCTCCTCTTTCACCCCGCTGGTCTCCACTTTGAGGAGCGGCAGGCCAACGCACTCTGCGAATAAATCGACGAGACGGATGTTGGGAAAGTGAAACATCCAGGAATCCTCTCGCTTCGGAATCATCGCAACCAATCGCTTTACCTCATGCCCCTGCTTCATCGCAAGCCAGAGTGCAAAAATCGAGTCCTTTCCCCCGCTGCACAAAGCCGCTACCCTCATAACCATCGTTGAAAATCTGCCCGCTGAAAACTAAAAGCTATAGCCCAAGCGCCGAAAGCACACCGCCTTTCAATCCTGCGAAATAGAGGATGCAAGGCAGCATGATTACGCCCATGCAGTGGGTACGCTTAACGTTGACCACTGCCGGCAATATCCCGATCGCCGTGGCTGTCGTGAGGATGAGCAAGCCGACCAAGCCAGAGTAGTAAATCGTAAGCCCGACTATGCCGGCGATGACCGCGATGCAAGTGGCGCGGTAGGGAAGGCGCCCGATGTTCCGCGCGGCGAAACGTCCGAGCTTCATGTGCAGGATGACCGCGATCCCACCGACGAAAAGAGCGACGCCGACGAGAAACACGAGCTCCCTGAACCCGACGTCCATGAGCTGCTCCACAGCCACCGCTGCGCCGCTGCGGGCCCTGCCGATTGCATAGAGTGCCACGAATGAAAAAAGCGCCTTCGCGGTGTTGACGCCGCTCACCGATACCATAAACTCACGAGTCCCGCTAGAACGTGTTGCAAGTTGAGCCAACACCGTGCCCTGCGAAGGACCAACGCCCGGGATGATGCCAGTGAGTGCTCCGGCTGCGGTGCCGGCGAATAGAGGTTTGAGGTTGCGCTTTATCTCGAGCGGTCTGTCGTCAATCCTTTGCTTGGGCATTTTTCCCCCATTCTTGAGGCTTAACAGCAAAGTGCTCACCCCGAAGAGACCACTGAGGAGGGGCATCAGCGCCACATCTCCCCTGCTTAAATTAGTGTCGAGCGAGAGGAGGCCGAGAAATCCTGAGAGCAGAAATATCACCGACGCCCAGAAGATGCCTGCCTTCGACCTCTCTAACGCTATCATCACAATGACAATGGCCGTGAGCAACATGTGCATGTGGGGTCCTATCGCGGCATATGCGGGCCCTACGATCAACAGCATCGGCCATATCAGCGCAGCACCCAGCAACAAGCCGCCAAAACAGCCCACGGCGGTGAGCTTTATCGCTTCATAGCCCTTGCCCTGCATCAACAGGCGGTGCGCTGGCAGAACTGATAATTCGGTTCCGGGCTCTGGGGCACCGAGAAATGTGGCGGGAATGTAGCTGATGAACGTGTTCGTGACAGCCATCGCCACTATCGCCGCCGCAAGCGTCATCGAGGCGAATGCTGATCCCACCGCCAACGCCAAGAACATCGGTGTTAAGTTGTTCACGTGGATGCCCGGCAGGAAGCCCGTGAATATGCCAAGAGCTATGCCGAGCGCCACGAATGCCAGCACGTCGAGCATCACGCGGCCCCGATGACCTTGATATTCCATGCCCCGGTAAGCCGAAGCTCGAGCTCGTTATTGTACATCTGAAGCCAGCCGCTCGCCTGCACGGTGTAGCCAACATGCACCTCTGGGAACTCCTCGCTCCTAGCCACGGAGGCTGGCACAAACACTGCCAACTTGCCCCCGTCCTCTGCCAGCGTCAAGATGATGTTCCCGCTGCCGACGATCTCGCGCTTCTCCACGACCCCGATTACCCTGATGGGTTCGCCCAGCATGTCCGCACCGATGCTAGCGACCCCCGTGCACGGCGAATGCACAATTATTACGTCGCCCGCTTCCTCTGGCACCACCTCTAGTTCGCCCCTGTAAAGCGTGACCTCACCCGTCACCTGCACCTCATCGAGCAGTTCTATCGAATCCCCCAGCTGCGACCTTGTGCTGGAAAATATTGGTACTGAGATAACGCCGCCCGAGTTGTCCTGAAGCTTCAAAAACAGGTGCCCGTTAGACTCCCTGAGATCCACCACTTGGCCAGAGACGATCACTTTGAGGCCGACGAATTCGTTGTCTAGCCTCGCTATTGGCGTCACGGATGGCCGCACGTAGACCGCGCCAGCGTATATCGCCGCCAGCCCAGCGAGAGAACAGAGCAGGCCTAGCTTGGTTATCTTTTCCATGCACCCACCGCGGTATTGGTCGAAGGGGGTTTATAAAGAAAAAACAAGTTGGATTGGTGCCCGATTGCGCAAATTGTTGATTGTGGTGGCGCTCTTGGCCGTGCTTGCCATCCAGCCGTTGGCGAGCGCTGCCGAGCCGGCTGAGGCAACTGTTTACAAGATTGAGCAAACTTATCGTCTGCCGAATAACAGCACGACTGCGGCGAATAATGTAACCGCGACTATATTCTTATTTGACAACCATACGGACTACGCAAACCAACAGATTTTGGACGAGCTGATCGAAGTAGATGGCGTCCCCGCTAGCCTAGCTATAATGCGCACCGAGGATAATCGGATGGCTATCTTTTCTTTGGGGACTATCGGCCCCGGTTCCTCAAAAACTATCCAAATCACCAGCACTATCGTTGTAACTCAAGTTGGCCCAATCGATTCGAATGCCGTTCAAGGTAGCGTACCAAGCGGGTTGCTCGCTTACACCCAACCCGTCGCTTACCTTTGGGAGAGTGATAACCCTATACTTCAAAACAAGGCGCTTGAGCTGACGGAGAATCAACCAAGCCTTTACCACAAGGCCAAGGCGATTTTTGATTTCGTGAAAAATCATCTGACCTACCAAGAAATGGCGTCAGAGCACAGCGCCCTTTTGGGCATACAACAACCGCGTGGGTGACTGCAGCGAATTCACTCATTTATTCTCTGCTCTTTGTCGGGCCGCTGGCATACCTACGAAATTCGTGTCGGGTTATGGCTACGATCCAGCAAAAGGTAATAACCTCTCGCTCCTGGGGCACGCATTTGCCTTCATCTACCTGCCCGGCGTTGAATGGGTTCCAATAGATCTGACATGGGGCCTTCCGAGGGGGCAATTCGGTGAACTGAGCAACGATCACTTAATCCAGTTGACTAGCGATGGTAAAAATCTCGTAGAAGGGAGCATGATTAAAATTCCGCCAAACAGGGTGAGTTACAACTACAGCGGGCAAAATCCAAACATCAACTTTGAGTCAACCGAAACGATAGTGCGCGAGGTTGCCGTGGATCCGCAGCTGAGCATGGCACAATACATGGAGGGTGATATTCAGAAGTTCTTCGTCACGGTGAAAAATGAGGGCACACAAACGGTGACAAATCTGAACGTTGAGTTAATTGCTGATAATTCGTACTTCGAAGTGCCGGGAGTTCAGAGCATAAGCAGCCTAGGCTCGTTGCACAACCAGGTGGTAACATTCAACGTGCGAGTCAAGGGGAGCGTGGAAAACAGCACGATTACGGCCCACGTGACCTATGACTCTCCCTATGGAGTCTTCCTCGCTGAGGATTACATGATACTGACCGTTCCACCCAGCGCCCTTCCCGAAGGATGGTTGAACACGATGCTGATAGTACTTATCGGCGTGCTCGTGGGTGTGCTTATAGGGGTCGCCGTTGTGTTAGTGCGGCGATGAAGTTTTATATCTGCATCTCAAACTAATGTTGATAATATGTACAGCTTTACAGGGACAGTTGTTGGCGTTCGCTGCAAGGACGGCATAGCTTTGGCCTCCGACAGCAGGGGGGCCTACCGCTACTTGGTCGTGAGCAAGAGCGTGCGCAAGCTCTTCCAGCTCGAGCAACAAATCGGGGCGGCGATCTCTGGCAGCTCGGGAGACATCCAGAACTTCGTGAACGTGTTGAAAGCTGAGGCCAACCTCTACCGCCTCAACCACGAACGCCCGATAACCACAAAGGGGTTGGCGCAGATGGCGGCAAACGTTCTGCACGGCAGCCGCTTTTTCCCATATTTGGTGGCGGCGGTCTTGGCTGGTGTTGACGGCAGCGCCCCCTCGCTGTTCTTCTTGGACCCAGTCGGGGGAAAGCTCGAGGAAGAAAAATTTGCCAGCGCTGGCACGGGAGAAACCATCGCCTACGGTGTGCTCGAGCAGAGCTACCGTGACGACATGAAGCTCAGCGACGGGCTGAAGCTCGCGGCGCAATCGATTAAAACCGCGATTGAGCGGGACGCTGCAACTGGTGATAAAATAGTCGTTGCGGTCATCGATGAAAAAGGTTACTGTGAACTCTCAGACGATGAGATCGGGAAACTCGTTAAGTGAACCTCGCTGAACTGAGCGTCCTATTTGGGCGCTTATTTGGCGAACTGGGATAAAGGTTTCATAAACGATGCTAAATTTTTATGTTTGATCGCCCTAGATAGATATAGGTACTGGAATGAACATGGGAAATGTCGCGCGTGTCGCAACTATCATTATCGTAACCGCTCTTGTCGCCGGAGGACTGGGGTTCATGTGGGGCAAGTCCCCACCCACTCAGCGGTCGGAAATAAACCTCTCAGAAATGGCAGGAGTTTGTGATTTGGCGATGGCCTACATAAGGGGAAATCACCCGGAGGTCCATGAAAACCTCAAGTGGACGCTGGAAAATATAATCGTCACCGACAATGAAATAAGGTGCGAGTATACCGGAACTTGTGGGCCTGATTACGAAAACGGTGAGAACGGAGCTATGGTCATCAGCCGGCTGACCTCTGAACGCGTCTACAACATTTTTATGCGCTACCATTTCTATCGCCTTGATCCCTACGCTACTGGTTGGGGGTTTATCTGGACTGGAACCGTGCAAGATGAAACTGTCACAGAAACGAGCTACAACCAAGTAATTGGTATTTAGTTATTTGTGCGTCCAATAGGCGCCCTACGGAAGCAAGCCCATCTTCTCCGCAAGTTCGAGCTGGTTCAGCACTCTTCTCTTTTCGGGATCGTAAACTCGCATGGTGTCACCGCTGAGTTCATCGATGACTAGAAGTCTGCCGTTGCTTCTGCCGAATTCGAGTTTCATGTCGACGAGTCCCAAGCCCCGCTCGTTTAGCACCTTCGCCACAAGCGCCGCAACCTTGTGCGCTATTGCTTCTATTTCCCGGAGCTCGCCCTCGTTCGCCAACCCGAGCCTCGCTATCCCCTCGTGTGTGATGAGGGGGTCGCCAAGCGTGTCGTCTTTGAGGTTGAATTCCACGATGTCGAGCGGTGCCAGGGGTTTGATGCGACCGCGATATCTGGCGAGGAAGCTCCCGCACGCTTTCGCGCGGTAAATCACTTCAAGCGGGATACGCACTGTGAGCGTGACCTCTATCTCGTTGTTTGAGCGCAGCCTGCAGAAGTGAGTGGCGATGCCAGCCTCGCCCATGAGCCTGAATATACAAGCGGCAACCTTGGCGGAGGCCACCCCCTTGCCGTCGAGGCGACCGACGACGTAATCCCCACCGGGGTTGATGTTGCCCGCAGCGTCTCCTGTCAACGTGTCCTTAAACTGCAGCACCATCCGATCGCCGGCTCGGAAGACGCGCTTGGTCTTGCCGTCGTAAACGACTTGCATTGAGCTACACCAATTTCAAATCGTCCGCGATGTCCTTAAGCTCTAGCTCCTCGAGCTTCGCGCGCGTCGGGATACCATTTTTGTCCCAGCCGCGGGCGGCGTAGTAGTCATCGAGCATGTGGTCCAGTTCCTCGCGTGTGATGACGCTGCCCTTGGACGACCCATCGCGGATTGGCTCGTTCATAAGCCGCGGGGGAAGGGTGTCGTGCCTTCGGTCGAGCCCCTCGCGCACGTTAAACGCTTTTTCGACGTTCCAGACGCGCTCGCCAAGGCCCAACAACTCCTTGGACTTGAACACAAAGCCTTGCACGGCTTTGAAGAAATCCGGCAGCTCCTCGACGAAGTAGAAGTGGCGGGAGAATTTGCAAATGCCGACGATATCGTAGAGCGTCATGACGTTTTCGACGGTGGCTACGTACTTCTTCCCATCGGCTGAAAGCCTGTCAACTTTTTTAAACTTCCACCAACTCCCGCTGAGCTCCGCAGCGTAAGCGCATGAACGCAGGTGGCAAGCACCGCGCGTCGATGAGGCGAAAGCCAGCCCTATGCCCTTCAGCCCCCGCGCGTCGTACGCAGGCGGTTCTAGACCCTTCACATGCATCGCAAATGATTCTGATCCCTTGCCAAGACGCTTTGCCGCTTCACGCACCCCATCTGCGAGCAAATCGCCGATCCCCTGTCGGTGGGCGATCAACTCCAGCGTTTTGAGGATTGCGTCACTATCCCCAAACGTCATCTTCATTCCGCCAGTATCCTTTGGAGTCAGCAGGCCGCGCTCGTAGCACTCCATCGCCCACCCGATTGCAACGCCGGCGGATATCGTGTCGAGGCCGAGTTCGTCGCAAAGCTCGTTCGCCTTCGCGAGAACTTCTGGGTTGGAATTGCCCACGCAGCTTCCCAACGAGTACTGGGTCTCGAACTCCGGCCCATCGACGACAGTCCCCGCGTACGGTCCCTCTTTTATCACGAAGATTTTTCCGCACGGCTTGATGCACGCGTAGCAGGCCTTTGTCTTTATCGAGTACTTTGGCACCCAGTACTGCGGCGCAATCGTCTTGTGGCCCTCAAACACCGAGTCCTGCCAGTTGCGCGTCGGGAAAGTGCCGTGGACCTCGTTCACCGTGCCTATGAACTCGCCGGTGCCGTATTTGATATCCGCGATTGCGTGTGGATGAACGGAAATCGTGCCGTACCACTCGGCTAACAGCTTTTCCATCAGCTTCGGATTCGCCAACTCGATGTCGCCAGTGCCCCGCACCGCGATGGCTTTCAAGCGCTTGCTTCCCATTACGGCGCCCAATCCCGTGCGCCCGAACTGTCGAAAATCTGACTCGATGTGAGCGATTTTCGCCAAATTCTCGCCGGCCGGACCAATGCATGCCGTCATCACCCGCGGGTCGCCCAGCTCCTTACGGATGGCTTCAAGCGTGCGGGATGTTGTAAAGCCCAGCATGCCGGAAGCATCTTTTATGCCTACCTCACCGTCATCGACCCAGAGATAGGACCATCGCTTGGCTCTGCCGCGAACAACGAGCGCATCGTAGCCCGCGAATTTGAGCGCCGCCCCTATGCCACTACCAGCCATCGCCTCACCAAATGCGCCCGTCAGAGGAGACTTGGCATAAAAGCCAGTTTTTGATGCCTCAGGTACCGGGGTGCCGCAGAAGGCACCCGGTGCGAGAATTAGACAATTGTCTGGGCCAAGCGGGTCGATGCCTGCTGAAACGTTATCGTAGAGCAACCGCGCACCAAAGCCGTTGCCTCCGACGTACTTCTGCGCGAACTCCTTGCCGAGCTCAAGCTTCTTCACCTCGCTGCTTGAGAGATCAACATGCAAAAATTTTCCGCCGTATCCGTACATCTAACCCACCTTCAGCGCCCCGAGCACGCAGTACTTTGCACACTGCGGCTCTCCACCGCAAAGATCACAAATCATCGCCACATGCTTTGAAGGATGCATGCGTATCGCGTCGAACGGGCAGGCCATCTGGCACACGCCGCATGCGGTACAGAGACTTTCGTCGACGTGGATCGAGCCGTTCTCGGCAACGCTGAGCGCGCCCAACGGACACGCCGCAACACAAAATCGCTTATCGCACTGGATGCAAACGGTTGGGATATCGAGCGCCACCGAGCGTCGCTCCACCTTGATTCTGGATTTGTCTGGGTTGCAAACGCCTTCATGCCTCAGCGAGCAAGCGAGTTCGCATAGCCTGCAACCTGTGCACTTGTTTTTGAAGACAAGGAGCCGCATTTTTTCCACCAGTCAAATCGCATTGGTCGGTTTTACTTTATTAAAGTTTTGCTTTACATTAGTAAAGTTAGGTGAAAAACATCAAGCCTTAAATTTATGTGATTGATGATTGTAAAGGGGGCGATGAGATGGTAATTCCAAAGTATGTTGGTGCGTTGAAGGGGAAAGATTTTCTTAACACTCAAGATTTCAGCCAAGAGGAGCTGAAGAAAATTTTAGACGCGGCGGATGATTTGAAGAAGAAATTTAGGTCAAAGGTTCCGACGCCGTATCTGCCGGGAAGAACCCTTTTCATGTTTTTCTACAACCGCTCGTTGCGCACGAGGAACTCTTTTGAGGCGGGCATTTACCAGCTGGGCGGGCATGCGCACTTCCTCAGCCCATCTGACGTGTACACGCCGACTTTGCCTGAGGATATGGAGGCCTATAAGACCGAGGCGATTTCGGATGTCGCCAGGGTGCTGAGCCGCTACGGTGACACGATCGCGATCAGAATCTACGGCGATGCTGCGAAGTGGATCATCGGGCGCGGGCACAATGTCATGAACGAGTTCGCGAAGTGGGCCGATGTGCCCGTGATAAACATGGAAGACGATCTCTACCACCCCTGCCAAGCTATGGCGGACATCATGGCTGTCAGGGAGGCCGAGCCCAAGCTCAAGGGCAAAAAATTCGTCGTATCGTACGCGTATTCGGGAGGTCTGAAACCGTTGGCAGTGCCCCAGAGCACGACCTTAATCGCAACTCAGTTCGGCATGGATGTCGTGCTAGCCCATCCGAAGGGCTTCGAGCTGGAAGACAGCGTGATCAAAGCCGCGAAGGAAAATGCCAAGCGCTACGGCGGAAGTTTTGAAATCTCTTACGATATGAAAGAGGCGTTCGAGGGCGCCGACTTTGTCTACCCGAAGGCGTGGTCGCCGAAGCAGTTCGTACCGCCATACAGCAAGACCGTTGACAAGGATGGGGCTTCGGCTTACCAAGCGAAGTTCAAAGACTGGATTACGACAACGGAGCTGCTCGACATTACCAACAAGGCCTACTACATGCACTGTGGGCCCGCCGACCGCGGACAGGAAGTCACTGATGAAGTGCTCGACGGCTACAAGCGCTCGCTGTACTTCAATGAGGCGGAGAACAGGCTTCACGCGCAGAAGGCAGTAATGGCAATGGTCATGCCGTAGGCCGAGCGAATTTTATTTCCGCTTAATGAGGCGCCCGAGTTGCCCCAGCTCCGGCTCGATTACTGGCGGCTCCTTGACCAGCCGCATCGCAACTTCGATGTCTTTGAGTCCGCTACCGGTAATCTCGACCACAACAACGTCTGAACGATCTATCGTGCCCGCATCCAGCAATTTTCTCAGCCCGGCCAGACCTGCGGCTCCAGATGGCTCGGCAAAAATGCCTTCGTGCTTCGCCAGCAACTTCTCGGCCTCCAATATCTGGACATCACTCACCACTTCAGCCGTACCTTTCGAGCGCTTGATCGCGGAGAGTGCGGTATCAGCATCCCACGGGTAGGGATCTATCAAACCCCCGGCCACCGTCTTCGGGTTCGGCCAAGTAGGGATCTCGTAGGGCGGAGTGCCCTCTTTGAAAGCCTTAACGAGTGGTGCAGAACCCTTCGCTTGAATAGAAACAATTCGGGGTACCGATTTGATGAAACCCAACCGCTCGAACTCGAAGTAACCCTTGGCGTTGCCCGAGAGCAAGGTCCCGGCACCGGTGGGTACAATTACCCAATCGGGCGCGCGCCAGCCGAGTTGTTCAACAACCTCGTATGAAATTGTCTTCGACCCCTCGGGCTGGTACGGGTTGAATGCGCCGCAACTCGGCAGCGGAGCCCAACCGTACTTTTTCCACGCCATCTGCATTAACTTGTAGCAGGGGTCACCCTCACCCTTTGTCTTCGCTTTAATGACATGGGCACCATACATCGAGAGCTGGGCGATTTTTGCAGCTGGTGCCCCTGCCGGGACGAAAGCGTAACAGTCTATGCCTGCCCTTGCAGAGTAGGCCGCCACAGCAATTGCCGCGTTGCCGCTCGATGCCACGACCATTGCTTTGGCTCCAAACTCACGCGCCTTCGAAACCCCCACGGCCATCGGGCGGTCTTTGAAAGACGCCGTCGGGTTGCGCGTTTCATCCTTGAGCCAGAGATGCTTCATTCCCAGCTCGCGAGCCAGATTCCTTGCCTTGAGCAATGGCGTGCCGCCCTCGCCCAGCGTCACGATATTTTTCTTATAGGCAAGCGGCAGAAATTCGAAATATTTCCAAACCCCGGGCTGGCGCCCCGCTAGCACTTTTTTGTTGATTTTCCTCGCGATTGCACCATAATCGTATTGAATCTCTAGCTTGCCACCGCACTTTTTGCATACGTAAAGGTTTTTCTTTGGGGCATGCTCTTCACCGCACTTCAAGCACTTGAGCGCCTGGATGAACATCTGAGCACCGTTGCACAATCGCTTTTGCTGCTCAAAAAAGTTGGGGTCTTGCGCTTTTATGCACCCAATCTCAAAGCGCATGAAATAAATAGGCAGATGGTAAATGCGTTTGGGGGTTGACGCATGCCATATCTTTACGGAGATCCCATCAAGTGCACCGGGTGCAGGATTTGCGAGCTCTACTGTGCTTTTTGTCATGAGAAGGCTTTGAACCCAAAAAAAGCGCGCCTCCGCGTAGTCAGGATGGAGCCGGCGATAGACAAGCCCATCGCCTGCCGCCAGTGCGCTGACCCGCCGTGCGCGAAGGTCTGCCCGACCGAAGCCATAACAAGAAACGACAAGCTGGATGTTGTCATAGTCAACCAGTCAAAGTGCATAGGCTGCGGTGCCTGTGTTGAAGCCTGCCCGTTTGGGGCAATCTGGCTACACCCCGAAAACAAGAAGGCGATAAAGTGCGACCTATGCCAAGCATGCATCAAGCGTTGCCCAACGAATGCGCTCTCAATCGAAACTTCGGAAAAATTCGCAGATAAGAAGAGGCTCGACTTGGTCAAACGCCTGAAGCCCATCTTGCTAGAGCGCGTGCAGATGCCGAGGGAGTGAGATGTTCAAATACGGCGGCTATGCTGGCCAGATACTCGATGTAGATTTGACTCGGGGAAAAGCGCTGCCAAAACCGCTGGATGAAAAACTCGCCAGAGAATATCTCGGCGGTGCTGGTCTTTGTTCGCGTATACTTTACGACGAAGTTGGGCCGAGGACTAGGCCGTTTGGGCCGGAAAATGTTTTGATAATCGCTACCGGTCCGCTCACTGGCACCCTTTTCCCACAAGCCTCACGTCACGTTGTTGCTGCAAAGTCACCCCTCACGGATATCTGGGGCGAGTCGCACGCCGCTGGTCATTGGGGCCCAGAACTGAAGTTCGCTGGTTTTGATGCAATCATATTTAGAGGAAGATCCCCGCGCCCCGTTTACCTTTGGATAGACAACGGCAAAGTTGAGATAAGAAACGCCAATAGACTTTGGGGTCACGATGTCTATGAAACCGACGATATGATAAAAGAGGAACTCGGCGACGGCAGGGTCAAACTTTTGTACATAGGTCAAGCGGGGGAAAATCTGGTGAGGTTTGCGGCCGTGATGAACGACCTCGATAGAGCATCTGCGCGGAGCGGCTTGGGCGCGGTCATGGGATCCAAACGGCTGAAGGCAATTGCCGTCCGCGGGGAGAGGGACATCCCAATTGCCGACAAAAAGAAGTACGTCAAACTCATGGATGAACTCCACGCAAAAATGTTGGCCGATCCGTTCACTCAAGGGCGGGCCGACTACGGCACCCCGAGCTTGGTAGAGCTGATGAACGAGATCGGCCGTCTGCCCACGAGGAACTATGAAACGGGGGTCTTCGAGCACGCCGAGGAAATAGGGGGCAAGCTGATAAGGCGCAAGTACTTGGTGAAGCCACGCGCAGATTTTGCATGTCTACAGCGCTGTGGCAGATATACGTGCGTGCTCGAAGGACCGTACAAGTATATTGGGGGCAGCCCGGAGTACGAGACGCTCGCGTGCATGGGCTCTAAGTGTGGCATCGGAGATGTCGAAGCGATACTTTACATGCACTATCTCTGCAACCGCTACGGCATGGACACCTGCAGCTGCGGTGGCACCATCGCCTGGGCCATGGAGTGTTTCGAGAGGGGACTCATCACCGAAAAGGACACGGGCGGCCTCAACCTGAGCTTCGGCAACCACGAGACGATGGTGAAAATCGTAAAAATGATCGCCATGCGGAAGGGCATTGGAGACCTTCTCGCGGAGGGCAGCCATCGCGCGGCCCAGAAGATTGGGAAAGGTGCCGAAAAATACGTGATGGCTATCAAAAAGCAGGAACTCGCGGGCCAAGATGGGCGAGCGCAGAAATCGATGGGGCTGGGAAACGCCACGGCAGCGAGGGGCGCTGACCACCTCTACGCATTCCCCGTGCTCGATGAGGTGGGGTTCGAGAAGGCGATAAATGAGCGGTTCGGCTCAAAATACTTGCCAGAGATAGGGGAAAAACTCAACCCGAAGTACAAGGGGCTGATGGTCAAGGAGTGCGAGGATTTCGCGGTCGTGGTGGAATCTGTTGGTATCTGCAAATACGGCACTATGATCCCGCCCACATTTTACTACAGGGATGTGCTGAGGGCCCTAAACGCAACCACGGGAATGAGGCTGACCGAGCGAGAGCTGCGCAGGATAGGCGAGCGGATAGTCAACCTCAACCGCATGTTCAACGTTCGCGAAGGCATCCGGCGTAAGGATGACACTCTGCCGGAACGCCTGCTGAAGGAACCCTCACCAGAGGGGCCGCCGAAGGGTCATGTAGTCGAGCTGGATCAGATGCTGGATGAGTATTACAAACTCCGCGACTGGGATTTAAAGACGGGGCTTCCGGCCGAGAAGAAGCTCAGGAAACTTGGCCTAGAGTTTACGATAAAGGAACTGAGGCGCGCTAAGAGAAAAAGCAGATAACTGTATTTTTCCAGACGGCGAAAGCTTTGCCCTAACACACTATCAGGAATAGAGATATTTCCACAAAAGTAAACAACCTATTTATAGAAGATGCGCGATAACTAATACTTGGCCGGAACAAAAGCCTACAGGGATGGCCAAACCGAAGTCTACGGACAACGGGGAGCCGCGGAAAAACCGGGGCGAGAAACCAGGGAAGGCCGCGGAAAAGCGCTTGGAAGTAAGGCGCGAGGCAGTGACTGTGGGAAAAAGGCCCCAACGAGAAAAAACAGCGAACGACGGGAGTGGTCGAGATTCCGGAGTTCGCAGAAAGAGTAAACAGAAGGGCCGAGTTCCGGCCATTTCGCTTTTAATGGCATAAAAACTTTATTTGAAAAGCCAGCGATTGTAATTCGGTGAACACTTGGAAGGCCTGTTGCTAGACAGCGACTATGCGGAGGAGGAAAAGCAGCCCTGCATAAGACTGTTCATAAAGGATGAAAAAGGAACCACCGTTGCTGTGGATCAGAGTTTCAAGCCGTATCTCTATGTCGTTGCCGATGAGCCGACGAAGGCCACGAAAGCCGTAAGCAAACTTCAAATACAAGAGGACGGCCGCTCTCTCAAACCCGAATCCGTCGAGCTGGTGAACCGAACTTTTCTTGGGCAAGAGGTCAAGGCAATCAAGGTGACCTTCGATAACCCCAAAGACATGGCTCCTCTCAGGCACGCCATGCGCGGCATCCGTGGGGTCAAGGAGATCTATGAGTTTGACATCCAACCGGCGAGGCGCTACCTCATCGACAGCGGCTTGGTACCGATGGGCGGCATCAGCTTCAGCGGAGAGGTGGCTGAAAAAAACGGTGTGAGAACAGTATTGCTCGACAAACCTCCGGTCCCAATGAAGGCGCCGAAGATAGATTTAAACATCATGAGCTTCGACATCGAGGTCTACAACCCCACCGGCTCGCCCAGGCCTGACAAAGACCCAATCTTGATGATAAGTTTGGCGGACAACCGCGGCCTCAGGAAGGTGATAACGTGGAAGGATTTCAAGGCGGGACTGGACTACGTGGAAGTCGTCGCGAGCGAGGGGGAAATGCTTGAGCGTTTTGTTCAAATTGTCGAGGAGCGCGACGTTGACGTCCTGCTCGGCTACAACACCGACCTCTTCGACTTCCCCTATATGCGTGAGCGGGCGAAGCTGCTCAAAGTCAAGCTGAGGCTGGGGCGAGATGGCTCCGAGGTGATTGCGAGAAAGAGGCGTTTTGCGACCGTAGCGCGCATCCGCGGCCGCCCCCACATCGACGTTTATGCGATGGTCGATTTCTTGGCGACGATTGGCACCATCAGGCTGATCCACTACACGCTCGAGAACGTTTACAAATATTTCACCGGCAAGGATAAGCTCGACATAGAGTTCACCGACATCTGTGGCGCCTGGGATAAAGGCGGGGAAAAAGCAAAAACATTCCTTAAATATTCCATGTCCGATGCGGATGCCACCCTAGAAATCGGGCTTGAGATGCTCCCCATGTTTTTTGAGCTCGCGAGGATAGTGCGCCAGTCTACCTTCGACGTCAGCCGCATGACGCCTGGACAGCTTGTCGAATGGCTGCTCATCGCGGAAGCATTTAGAATAGGTGAACTTGTGCCGGTAAGGCCGGTGGGGGGGGAGTTTGCTGAGCGCGCAGAGGAAACTTACGTCGGAGCTTACGTCATGGAGCCTGAGAAGGGCCTGCACGAAAACATCGTCGTGTTCGATTTTAGGTCGCTCTATCCTTCGATTGTTGTCACTCATGGCATCGACCCCTCGACCCTTGACTGTAAATGCTGCAAGCCCGGTGAGGCTACTGTGGTGCCGGAGTTGGGATACCGATTTTGCAAGAACCGTCAAGGCTTTATCCCCGTGACGCTTGAACGCCTCATCAAGGAACGAGTCAAGGTAAAGGAAGAGATGAAAAAACATAAGCGCGACAGCAAGGAATACCGCTCGCTTGACGTGAAGCAATGGGCCTTCAAGATAATCGCAAACTCGTTTTATGGAATGTTGGGCTTTCCCCGTGCGCGCTGGTATTCTAAACAGTGCGCGGAGAGCGTGACCAGCTTCGGCAGAAATTATATTTACAAGACTATTGAGATGGCGCGAAACGCTGGCTTTCAAGTGATCTATAGCGACACAGATAGTTTATTTGTCAGGCTCAACGGCAAAAGAAAAAAAGAAGTGATGAATTTCCTGAAACAAATCAACGAAAGCTTGCCTGGCATCATAGAGCTCGAGCTGGAGGGATTCTACAAGCGCGGGGTCTTCGTTACCAAAAAGCGCTACGCGATGATAAGCGAGGACGAGCGGATGGTCGTCAAAGGTTTGGAGTTCGTGCGGCGCGACTGGGCGGCGCTTGCCAAGCGCACGCAGGAAGCGGTTCTCGAAGCGATACTCCGCGATGGCTCTAGAGAGAAAGCGGCGAAAATCGTGCGAGAAGTCACTAAAAACATCTATGGAGGGAAAGTGGATTTGGATGATCTGATAATTTATACCCAACTGACGATGCCCATCGAGCAATACCGCGCAATAGGCCCGCATGTGGCGGCTGCCAAAAAACTGAGGGCGAAGGGAGTGCCAATCGAGCCGGGCATGATAATCGCGTACATCGAGGCGAAGGGCACTGGAAGCATAAGCGAGCGGGCGGTGCCCGTGGAGGATTTCAGGGGGAAGGAGTACGACGCTGACTATTATGTGGAAAACCAAGTTTTGCCCGCTGTCATGCGTATAATGGAAGTCCTCGGCTACAGGGAGGCTGATTTGAAGTACGAGAAGGGAAAACAGCTCAGCCTCGCGAAGTTCACATAATTCAATAGGCGAACACTTCACCGTCTGCTGTCAGTACCAATTCGATGGGCGCAATGGCCGTCCTCCCCCGGAGCTTGTCCTGCGCCTCCCTGCGGATCTTGGCTATAAGCGCAGGGGTATCGAGCTTGACATCCACCTTTGCAACATCGGCGGTGGAGAAGAGCCGCCCTGGCACGGACATTATGTCATCGCCCGGCTTGATTTTCAGTACGACTGGGGCAAGAAGTTTCGCGGAGAGCTTTAACGTTCGCTCGGCCCGTGTGATGTTTTGCCGAGCCCTGCGCTCGAGGATGCAAACGTTCGCACGCGATGTCTTAAGTTGCTTGGCTATCTCTGCTTGGGTGAGGCCTTTTGCACGGAACTCGAGCACCCGCGCTTGCATCTTCGTTAGAAATGTATCCTTGACCATCTCTTTAACCCAACTAAAAAGAAGCTGTCAACGTTAAATATCTGCAGGCGAAAAGCTAGTCGAGGCAATCAAATGCTAACAGAAGAAGAACTTCAAACGTATCGCAAAGTGGGTAAAATAGTCGCTGAAGTTAGGGAACACGTGCGCACCATGGTTAAGCCCGGCATGGCGCTGCTCAGCATCGCCGAGGCTGTAGAAGATTTGATAAAGCAGAGGGAAGCGAGACCTGCATTTCCGTGCAACGTCTCGGTGAACCAAATAGCGGCCCATTACAGCCCACCGGCGGACGATGACTGCGAGGTCAAGGAAGGTGATTTAGTCAAAGTCGATATCGGGGCCCACCTCGACGGATACATCGCGGATACTGCAGTCACTGTAGCGACCGGTGTAAAAATAGAGATGGTGCAAGCGGTCGAACGCGCGCTTGAGGAAGGAATCAAAGTCGTAAAACCCGGGATAGATGTTGGGGAGATAGGAAAGGCCATCGAAGATTCAGCTAAAGCTTCTGGATTCAAGACGATCCAAAACTTGACGGGTCATGGTTTAGCTAGGTGGAACCTGCACGCCGGCTTGACGGTGCCGAACATCTCCGAAAAAACCGGTCAAAAATTGGATGTTGGAAACGTTGTCGCCTTGGAACCGTTCTTGACGGATGGCGCTGGTTTCGTGGAGGATGCGCCCCAAGCTTATATCTTCCGCTACCTCCGCGACAGACCCGTGCGCATGCGGATGACGAGGGAGTTGCTCAACACCATCAAACGGTCATACAGTGGCCTTCCGTTCGCCGAAAGGTGGCTGGCAAAAAACATGTCCAAGCTCAGGCTGGAGCTGACGCTTCGAGAGTTGGTTAGCGTTGGCGCGCTTCACCCGTACCACGTTTTGAAGGAACGTGGCGACGGTTTTGTGGCGCAGGCAGAGCACACGGTAATCGTGAGTGAAGGCGGCTGCGAAGTGATAACGCGATAACCTACCTAAGCATTGCTAAATCCTTACAAAAGCCGAAAATCGCGCCCGCTGCAGCTATCATAGAAACCCATACCGCAGGGCTTAGATACGCCACGAGCGCCGAGTACGGAGAGTGTTCAAGCAGTGGATGGTTGAGGATTATGCGTTTCCGGAACTTTGCCAGGATTACATCTAAAACATCTTTCGCAAAGAGGACAACAACTGACCCACTTAACCAAGCGATGTAAATGATGTTGCCGACCAGCCCGAACTGATGTAGGGCCAGCCAAGCGACGCCCTGAAGAACAAGGAAAGCTATCCCGAGGCCTATCAAATAAGCCAAAAGCATCTGCTTTGGCGTCCTTTTGCGCAATTTGCACCGTATTTTACGCATTCAGCCCCCGAAATCACTCTTTTTTGAGGATTTTAATCTTGTGGTTATCGCGTTTAAAGCCAGCTTTCACGGCTTCGTGGCTAGATTTAAAAATTCCTTTAACCTGCTGAAGAATGCATAACCAAATCTTTTTAATCCGGCTAAACCACAATAAATTTGATGAAGAAAATTTTCGCACTCCTGTTGGCGGCGATAGTTTTTCTTGGCGTGTTTTGCTCAACCCTATCTAAGGCTAGAGCTCAAGAACCGCCGGACTACCAAGAACAAGATTGGGACCACCAAGAACAAGATCAGGACCACCAAGAACAGGATTGGGACCACCAAGAATCGCCGGATTACCAAGATCAAGATCAGGACCACCAAGAATCGCTTCCAGACGGGGCAACTAATGAGCAGCCTTTTGAGATACCGTCGATAGCAAAAGTACTTGCCGCTGGAATGGTTGTCGTCGTCGTGATCGCTGCCATCGTTTACAAAATCATGGCTGCTGAAAAAAAGGAAGAAATCTTGTAAGGCTGGGCGCTTGCAATCTTTTCATCACACGTCTCAATTTTTGGGCGGCAGCTGAGGCTAGCTACTTTACCACAACTCTGCCGGCAAACGTGTCTCTAACTCCCACCGCCACGACGCCATCTTGGGCTTCTATCGAGATGAGGAGCCCCTCGCAAGCGTAATTTTCATTCAGCTCGTTTTGAAGCCTCGCCAAATTTTCCGATGTCCTAACTAGCTCGGATGCGAGTTCCGCGACTCTTTTGATGCGCTCGAATCTTGGGGTCACACTCACCCTCAAGCTTATGCCATTCGAAACCACGCCTGAAACGTGCCTCATCTCCGCCCCCAAGTAGGCTCTGGCCCCCATGCTGCCATCTGGCAACCACTCTAACACGAGTGAATTCTCGTCGCACTCCGGGACGTTTATGGTGAGGTTCGAGTAGCTCCAGCCAAGCGCGATGCGCTCATTTAGGTACTGGATGATGCGCTTCTCCACGTTCTCTCTATTTTCGGCCCTCCCCCCTGCTTCATACATTGCAGCTGCGATTGCGCTCTGAAGCGTTTGATTTAACTCCCCCTCGATCGTGGCCGAGGTCGCGCGGGTGACATCCACCGCCGTCAGCCGCTGGATAGTCGAGACTTGGCGCTGGTGGCCCGCTTGAAAAGTCGCTAGGGCGGCGGCCGCACATATCAGAATGAAGATGATGAAAATCGCGAGGGTTGGAGCTGCGCCTTTTTTGTCCATGTCACCCCATCCTGAACAACGTAAGCGTCGCCTGCACCAATATCGTTCGCTCTTCCCCAGCCTCAGCCCTTATCACAGATATCGACCCGCTGTGCGAGAACCGATTCCCAGCGGGCGGCCCAACGTCAGGATAGATCAGCTTCCATGTCCTGTTTTCGTGAGTCAGAGAAATCTCGGCGGCGTAGTCATGGGGGAGGAGATACCCGAGCGTGTTCTCCATCGCCGAGCGGAGGTACTCGCCCGGAACCGTTGGGGTGGTGAGCACTAGGTTGTCCGCGGCCGCCGTGAGATAGCTCTTTGCGTACGGATCGACCCAAGCCGTTTCCATGGTCTTGTAGAGGTACTCGCTCTTGAGTTGTAGCTGGCGGTCGGTGGCCGAGCGCAGCGGCGTGAGCATGTAAGCGTGTAACAGTACACCGATTAAAACAACGAAGAGAAACATTATCGCTATCGCCAAAACATCCGCGACCCCCCGCTGTTCTTGCACAAATTTGTTATATATATAACAACTCACGCACGCCAAGCTATCACCTTGATTTTCGCGGGCAGATATCGATCGTTCTCAAAAATGGTGGCCGCGAAGATGAGGGTGCAATTCATCTTTTCCTCTGGTAACGTTGGGCCATACGGTCCGAGCACGCGCTCGTTCTCGCGCATGTAAAGCACCGCCACCTGAAACTCGAAATTATCGCCACCCACCGTGCGCCTGAAGTTGCCAAGCGATGGGGGCTTCGCCGCATCTACCACGTAAGGGTGGGGTATGCCAGTAACATCCACATACGCTAGTTCCTCAAGTGCCAAGTGGGTCGCGATACTCGAGGTGGAATCGCTCAACAATGCCATCTCGCTGGAAGAACGGTACTGCCGGTACGCCGAAACAACAAGCATGACAAATGTTATCACGAGCAGGCACGTGATCAGCGTCTTGAAAATTCTCGTTATATCCGTCGCACCACTATCCTGAAGTTTTTAATCGTTATTGAAAGAGTGTGGGTGCCCGCGCCAAGCTCAGGGCAATTGTCCGCAAATCTTAGGGGGTATCCTTGACTCGGCACCTTGAAACCATCGGTGACGATTTGGTTGTCGACGAAGAGCATGGTGTAGCCGTCTGGAATGCTTACGTTGTCCACTTGCGGATTCCCCGTAGATATCACCAGCTGTACGCTCGCGTCCAGCTTGAGCGCCGCTTCCCTAGCCGCGTGGTCGGATATCGAGAACCTTATGTAGCGGTAGCCCAAGATGCCGAGGCTCACGACGAAAATGGCCAGGACCACCATCCCGAGGGTCCGTAGCGCCGGCATCCTAACGACCTATTGGATTCTGAGAACGAACGTGTCCGTCTTCTCCAAACCGTCAGCGTCCGAGCCCTTGACCGTTATCGTGACGTTCTCGAGGGCCGCGGTGTTGTCGACTCTTATCGTCATCGTCGAGCCGAAGTTCGGGGTGCCGCTCGACGGGTTGAAGGTTATGGTCACGCCCGCGCGCGATGGGCTGTAGCTCAGCGTCACCGCCTTGTTGTAATCCAATATCCTGTCGACGCTCACCTGAACGGTCGTGGAGTTCTCGCCGGTGGCCGGCTTGCCGAGGGTCACTTCATTTGATCCAACGTCAACGGTGAAGCTCAACTGCCCCGTGACGCCCTTTCCCACAGAACGGTAGACGGCAACGCCTATGCCTAGGCCGATTGCCAGCAAAATGACGCCGGCCATTATCTTCATCGCGGTCGGCTCAACTCCAGCTACATCTTTTAGAATTCTATTCATTAACTCCCCAACCCCTTAGCTCTCCCTTAAATAAATACTATAACGACTTGGGGCGGCTTTTGAAGTATGGCTCACGCCTAGCGATGGCTTCTTTGAAAGCTGCTCTTACTTTGTTTTTTTCGCCGCTACGCAAAGGCGAAAGCACATCGACGAGGTTGTCGCTTCGGAGCAGGCACAGCTTTAGATAGCCATCCGGTGTCAGGCGCAGACGGGTGCAGTGCATGCAGAACTCCGTGTTATCCATCGGCCTAACCACCTCCACCTCACCTTGGGGCAGGATGAATTTCTTGCGATTGTGCATGAAGCGCCTGGTTTGTACCCTTGACGCCCGTTCGCTCAACTTCTGCTCAATATTCCCTAGATCCTGATGATACTGCAAAAAAATGTTTTTGTTATCTTGTGTTTGTAGAAGCTCGATGAGTTGCAAAACGGCACCGCGCTGAGATGCGTACTCTATCATTTTGTCCACCTCGCCATCATTCACTCCAGAGAGCAGCACCATGTTCAATTTTACCGGATCGAAGCCAGTATCAACGGCAGCATCTATCCCGGCTAACGCATCCATCATCAAATCTTTGCCGGTAATTTTAGTGTAAATCCCCCCATCCAATGTGTCCAAACTTAAATTCACGCGATCTAACCCTGCGTCTGCGAGCTCCTTGGCAGCATCTACAAATAATGTCCCGTTTGTAACAAGTGAAATATTTTCTATCTTTTGATCAGCGATTGACGCCACTATATCTGTCAAATCCCCTCTGAGCAGGGGTTCCCCACCTGTGATCTTTACTTTCCGCACCCCGAACTCCTTCGCTATGTTAACGATTTCTCCTATCTCATCTGGCCTCATTTGGCGGTCACCTGCTGGACAACCCTCGCGATGGCAATAAAAGCAGTTCAAGTTGCAATCGCTCGTCACCGAGATGCGGAGGCTCGTGATTGGCCTGCCAAACCTATCTAACATTTTTTCTCACCTTCAACTCGATTTCCTTACCCCGCACCCCCTTGAGTGAGGAGAGCATCCCCGCTAGCATATTTGCGATCAAGTTCTGCACGAACGGGTTGATGGGGACCCGCTTACCATCGACAGTCAGCACCACGCGCTCCCGCAATGATATACAGCCGTTCCATTTGGCCTTCCCCGCGAGCACCGCCAGCCCGAACTCCCTGCAGCTCTTGTAGCCGCAGTACCCGCAGTCGAGCCCCGGAAGCAGCGGGAAGGCTTTTCGCTCGACGAGGTTCGCCAACCGCTTTGAATCCTCAGGACCTAACTTCGACAAACCCCGCTTCCCGGCACCCACACAAGCAATCGTGAACTCGTCCACAAGCTTTTTCGCTTCCGATGTGTTTCGGGCGACCGCTACCCGGGCTATCCCCTTGAACTCCCGAAATCCCTCTATGAGGACGAAATCAAGTCCGCGGAGTCTGCCCACTGCCTCTTGGAGGTCTGCCGAGCGTTTTTCGATCGTTGCCAGCTCTCGGGGCGCGATGCTGACAACAATGCTCGCCCCAGCTTGGGAGTGTCGCCACGTGTCCTTGCCCCGCTTGTCTATCGTGAAGTCGGGCTCGCGAATGTGTTTTATTGTGGCCACCCGATGGCCCCGCCTGACGAGTTCACGCACGAGGCCCTCCACGACCGCCGTCTTGCCAGACTTCTTGAATCCAACAACTGCCACCATCCTAAACATGCCAATTCACCTCAGGAGTACTACCTCTACCACTTCGCCCTCGTCTACAATCTCCTGCTCGAGCGGCACCTCGACGTATCCATCTGCCATCGAGAGCGCTGTTATGGCCCCAGAGCCCTTCATGAGGGGTTCTGCGAGGAGTTCCCTGCCTTTCTTCACGAGCCTCACCGGCACGAGTTCGCGTCTGCCCCTGGCGGACAAGATTTTTCTGCCCAATTTGGCACGCATGGCAAGCCTCGCCAGCGGCCACGTGCCAGCCATGCGCCTGATGTATGGAGCCACCAGCTGATCGAATACCATGAGTGCAGAAACGGGGTAGCCGGGCAATCCAAAAACCGGCTTGCCCTTGACGACGGCTATGAACGTCGGCTTTCCCGGCTTCATCGCCAGCCCGTGTACAATCACACCGGGTTTGCCCAGACCGTCCACAATAGAAGGTGCGATGTCCCCGGCACCGGCCGAAGATCCTCCCGAAATGATGACTGCATCGCAACTTGCCAGCCCCCGCTTGACCAGCGCCTTTATTTGGGGCGCTTCGTCCGGTGCTATCCCGAGATACGAAGGCTCGCCACCGCATGTCTTGACCGCCTCGCACAGCGCCGGGCCATTGGTGTCGTAAACTTGTCCATAACCGAGCTTCGTTCCAACCTTCGCGAGCTCCGCACCGCTAGAGATCACTGCTATCCTCGGCCGCCTGTACACCTTGACCCGTCCGATCCCAATCGCTGCCAAGGTCCCTATTGCTGATGGGGAGAGTCTAGACCCGGCCAGAAGAATTTTTGTCCCTCGCCTGATCTCGGAACCACGTTTGGCAACATTTTCTCCCGGCGAAACTGCACGACGGACTTCCACGATATCGCCCCGTTGCACTGCATACTCAACCATCACAACGGCGTTTGCTCCAGCTGGCATTGGCGCGCCAGTAGCTATCTCGGCGCATCGTCCTTTGCTCAACCTCAACCGGGGTCGTTTTCCCGCGCTTATCTTTTCTATGCACAGCAATCTTCGCGGTGCATCCTCGTCTGCACCAAAAGTGTCTGCTGCCCCGATAGCGTAACCGTCTACTGCAGCACGGTCGAATGGTGGGAGGTCTATCTTCGAAATTACCTCGGTCGCTAAAACCCTGCCTCCTGCTTCTTTGAGCGGTGTTTCCTCCACCTCGGCCTTGGGGCGCCAGTACTTTTCTAATGTTTCTTGCGCGTCCTCAAGGGTCAAAACATGCAACGGGCCACGCATGAAATCCCTTTTTGATAAAAATTAAACACCAAAGCTTAAAACGCTTCTATGGATTAGCCAAAAATGATTAACAACTAAAAAGCTCTACCTCTACCGTGCTCCCTTCTTTGAAGCCCTCTGAATTCTCTGGGACTATCACAAAACCATCTGCCTTAGTCATTGAGCTCAAGATGCTAGATCCCGTGACACGAATCGGCTCTGCCAACGGCCGGCCCGCCACATGCCTGACCCTAACTCTAACAACATCCGCCCGTCCCAGAGTTGAGCTAATCTTGCGCATCAATCTAGCTTGAACTCGCGGATAACCTCGGCTGGCCGGTAGACCCTGCATCGCTCGAAGCGTTGGTCTCGCAAGCATGTCGAAGGCGACGAGTGAAGCCACAGGAAAGCCCGCCAACGCGAAAACAGGTTTGCCGCGAACAACACCGAAGGCCGTCGGTCCACCCGGGCGAATCGCGACCCCGTGAAATAATACTTCGCCAATCTCAGAAATCGCATCTGGTACCAAATCACGTTTGCCAACCGAGCTGCCTCCAGAAAGAAGCGTCATGTCGTGCTTGCTTGCTTTCAACAGGGCTTTTTTCAGAAGCGCTTCATCGTCCTTCACGACGCCCAATAGCTGAGGTTTGCCACCGCAGCTCTCTACTGCCGCTGCAAGCGAATAGCTGTTGATGTCTGTGGTCTCGGCGCGCCCGAGCCGTTTGCCGGGCCGTCTTAACTCATTTCCGGTCGCCAAAATCGCCACCCTGGGCTTTCGCGCAACCCACACACGAACCTTACCCACCGAGGCGAGCATCCCAACATCCTGTGGCCTGAGCTTTTGTCCGCGCTTCAGGACGATGTTGCCTGCACGCACATCCTCGCCACGTGCTGAGACATTTTTTCCGGGTGTAAGCGATGTGCATATGTCAAGTTTCCTTCCAGCAATTCTCGTATTTTCCAACATGACGGCTGCGTCCGCTCCAGTTGGCATCGGTGCTCCAGTCATTATTTTCGCTGCTTCGTCTTTTCTCACTCGAAGCTTCGTCGGAGAGCCTATCGCTATCGAGCCCACGACGCGCAACCTGACGGGCTTATCATCGCTCGCTCGGAAGGTGTCCGCAGCTCGTACTGCATAACCATCCACCGCGGAGCGATCAAAAGGCGGCACATCCACATTTGAAACGACATCTTCGGCCAACACTCGTTCAAGTGCTTGGTCAAAATTTACCAGCTCAGTGCCCGCTTGTCTAACGTTTGACAAAATTATTTTCAACGCATCTTCGAGTCGAACGTAGCGGACAAAGCCATGCATGCGGACGGACATTTTACTCAACCCCTGCGAGAAAGCCCCTGAATTTATTCGTGGGGATTAATCGCTTAAATAGCTTAAATATTACTTTCGGTGACCTCTCTCTCCCCGAAAACCGCAAGTAGGCCGATCAAAAAAATAATGGTTGGAGGTACAAAATGAAGCGCACAAACACCTTCGCGCTGGCTCCGTCGGAGGAGCAGCACCAGCGGCTTTTGGAGATCGCCGATGCCTGTGCCCGCCTTTGGAACGAGCTGAACTATCGGCGCAGACAGTCGTTTTTCAGGGGTGAGATCAACTGGGAGAGCCGCGACCTATATGACAAGTACAGGGGCATTGTCGGCTCTGCCACCGCCCAGCAGATCCAGCGGAAGAACAGCGAGGCTTGGCGCTCGTTCTTCACCCTGCTCAGGCTCAAGACCAATGGCAAGCTCCCGCCGCACATCCAGCGCATCAGGCCGCCGCGCTACTGGAAAGACAGGGAAAACGAGGAACGAAAGCTATTGGTCTTAGTGAGATGCGATTGCTACAGGCTTGAAGCAGGTGTTCTAAAGCTCCCAAAAAAACTGAAGATATTGTGGAGAGGCAAACCCAAGTGGAGCGGCTGGGCAAGGCAGGGTATGCTCACACTCATCTACGACCGAACCAAAAGCAAGTGGTACGCCCGACAATCGGTGGAGGTCGAGCCTCCCCATCAACCGCTCTCGGACAAGAGAGCCTATGTGGATCTGGGCGTGCTTGATCTGCTGACGGTGGTCGTGAATGGGCAAAAGCAGGCGCTGGCGTACAGCGGGAGACCTGCGCTTGCGGACTGGTGGTATCTCTCGCACCGAATAGATGGGCTGAAGTCGGTAGCAATGCAGACGAACGGAAAGCGGAGCACGAAGCGAGTCCGAGTGCTGTTCAGGCGGCGCACCCTGCGGTTCAGGCAGCACGTGAACACGGCAGTACGTAGGGCGGTTGAGCAGCTGTGGCGGGACAGCGTTTCGGAGATCGTGGCCGGAGATCTCAAGGATATCCGGGCTAGCGTCAACGGTGGCAGAAAAAGCAATACAATGGTGCACAACTTCTGGAGCCACCGCTACCTCATACAGCGTATCCGCGAGGTAGCAGAGGAATACGGCATTTCGGTAAAAACTGTGGACGAGCGCGGGACGTCAAGCCGCTGCCCCTGGTGCGGGAGCGAAGAAGTGGTGAAGCGGGGCAGGCTACTGAAGTGTAAGCAATGCAAAATAGAGGCGCACCGAGATGTGGCTGGAGCTTTGAACATAGGTGCCGTCCACAACGGAGGGCACATAAACCGGGTGATGGCACACCCGTTGGAGATCAGCGTATCTCCAAGAATTCCCGCACTTTAGTGCCGGGATGTCAATCACGCGAGTGTTTCACAACATGCCCAAGCTCTGGCAATATGAGCTCCATCGCCGCTTCGACGGCATTCGGTGCCCCTGGCAGGCAGAAAATCGGCTTTCGCTTGACAAGTCCGGCGGTTGCCCTTGTTAGGAGCGCTGCCCCGCCAACTTTTTCGTAACCGATGCGGCGCAAAATCTCACCGAAACCGGGCAGCTCTTTCTCAAACATCTGCCCAAGCGTTTCGATTGTGACATCACGCGCGGTTATGCCGGTGCCGCCAGCCGCTATAACTGCGTCGACATTTGGGTTTGCGATGAACTTTTTTACTGCGGCTTTGATTTGCTCCGCCTCGTCCGGCACTATGAGCCGGGTCGTGGTGTGCCCAGCAGCTTTCAACTTTTGTTCAATCAGCTTCCCGGAGACATCCTCATCGCGCCCCTCTCGCATGGCCTTCGCGCGCGCGTCACTTATCACCAACACGGCCACGGAAAGATTCTTGGGCGCTTGCGTGCGGTGCTCTATGCCGCTCATCCCTTCACCTTTTTTATGACCCTGATCTCGCTGATGGCGGTCGTCGGGTACTGCCCGGCCTGGTCCTTCTCGAGCCCCTTCACCATGTCCCATATCGTGAGAAGTGCGGCCGCAACGCCGACCAACGCCTCCATCTCAACGCCAGTCTGCGCAGTAGTTTTGACCTCGACGCCCATGCGGACGCCATCACTCTCTAGTTTGGGATTCACCTCTACTGAAGTAACGGGAATGGGGTGAGTCATGAGCACAATTTCAGGAGTGCGCTTAACTGCTAAGATGGCCGCCGTCTGCGCCACCGTCAACACATCTCCCTTCGGCACTTCCCCGGCCTTAATCTTCTGCAGGGTCTCCCTTTTGAGGCGGATGAAACCACTTGCCACCGCTGTCCGAGGAACTGCGGGTTTTTTACTTATGTCAACCATACGCGCCATTTTGACCACGCTGATTATTCACTGCGGCCAAACATAAATCTTAACTCTGCCTGTTACGCTGGGTTGTCGTAAATAAGACAACGTGTCCAACGTTGGACATCAATAATACATGAACCCGTGATGCTCTTCTCTAGGCGAGTAAACGTAGCTCTTACCTATTCTCGCCCTCTTAACCTTGCCGTGATGTTCGAGTTGCTTCAGGACATTCTGTACTAGATACATCTTGCATCCTAGAATTCGTGCGATATCTTTTGCCTGCAGAGCGCCGTATTTGCGGAGAATGAACTCTATTACCTCATAGCGTATGCTGAGCGGCCAGTACTCTGCCTCTTCCTCCTCTTCTTCCTCGACATATCCTATAGGTATCGACACGCTTACACCAAATTAACCGTTGACCCATCACTCAAAAAGTTTTTGCTCAACTCCTATGCACGACCGCTGCGGTAAACGTCCTCTGGTTTGAATGATTTCTTCAGTGTTTCTTTGAGTTTGCCACGTTTGACCTTGCGATAGAAGCAAGAACGGTACCCTTCGTGACAAGCGCCTCCAACCTGTTTGACATCGAACACCAATGCATCGCCATCACAATCGACATATACATCTTGTACCATTTGATAGTGCCTCGAAATTTCCCCCTTGAGCCATAGTCTGCGCCGCGAAATGCTCCAGTAATGCATCATACCCGTGGTCAACGTCTTGAGGACCGCCTGCCTGTTCATGCTCGCCACCATCAGCACGTCCTTGGTGCGCGAATCCCGTGCCACAGCTGTGACAAGGCCATCTCTGAACTTCAACGCTTTTGATATTTCCTGCGCCTCCTTCAACGATAATCTCATTCACCTGCGCCTCCGCTTTAGCTCGGCCATGACTTCTTCAAATTTCACCCCTTTCGCCGCGAGCAAAACCATTGTGTGGAATATCAAGTCCGCTGCCTCGTGCACGATTGCTTTCTCATCGCTGCCTCTGCCGGCCTCCAGGAGTTCGTCTGCCTCTTCTTCTATCTTCTCGAAAACAGCCCCCTCGCCTTTTCCAAGGAGCCCCGAGACGTACGACTCTTTTTTTGGATTGTCCCTGCGGTCTTCTATCACGGCAAAAACTTCGTCTAAAATTTCAGTTCCCATCCTATCGCCTCCTCAATCTTTTGTGTATGCTCTGAGCGTGCCCGGGTAAGCCTTCTACCTCTGCCATCTTCTCGACCACCCTGGCGATGCGCTTGAAGCCACTCTCCGTCAAGGATTGCACTGTCGGCAACCGTAGGAAGTCGAGAACAGACAAGCCTGATCTCCACCTCGCCACCCCAGCCGTTGGTAAGATGTGGTTCGGCCCAACTGCAAAGTCGCCCACCGCAACCGGTGCATATTGTCCGAGGAATATGGCCCCGGCGTTCGTGATTTGCTTCAGAACCTGCTCAGGTCGCTCCACCATCAGTTGCAGGTGTTCAGGTGCATACTCGTTTGCGAATTTTATGGCCTCGGCTAAATCGTGTGCGACGAGGACACGCCCGTATCTCTCCAAAGATTTGAGCGCAATGTCCCTGCGCGGGCTCTCCTTCAACGTTTGATCCACAAACCCACAGACTTCCTCCGCCAACTTTTCGCTTGTCGTCACCAAGACGGCGGCGGCAGATGGATCGTGCTCAGCTTGGGCCACCAGATCCGCAGCAACGCATTCGGGATCAGCTGAGCCATCCGCTACAATCAGTACCTCACTCGGGCCAGCCGCAAAATCGACTCCAACATCAGGGGATGCTATCTGTTTAGCCGCCACCACGTAGACGTTGCCTGGCCCAACTACTTTGTCCACTCTGGGAATTGTCTCTGTGCCATACGCCATCGCGGCTATCGCTTGGGCGCCCCCAACTTTGAAGACCGCGCTAGCTCCAGCGATGTCAGCTGCAACTAAAATTGCTGAGTCAACCTTGCCGTCGCGCCTGGGCGGGGTACACATAATTATTTCTTTCACACCCGCGACACGTGCTGGGATAATACTCATGAGAACACTCGAGGGATATCTAGCTAGACCACCTGGTACGTATGCGCCAACCCTCGCCAGTGGTCGCACGAGCTGCCCAGCCTTGATGCCCGGTTGCAGCTCCTTCAACCATTCACTTGGCATCTGCTGCTCGTGGAACTTTGCCACCGCCTTCGCCGCCTGCTTAATCGCCTTTAAAACATCTGCGCCCACCTCGTTGCGAGCCGCCCTGATTTCTTCGGCACTCACACGGAGCTGTCCTTTGCTCAACTTCACCCCGTCGAATCTCTCTGTGTAGTCGAGCAGCGCCGCATCGCCCTGTTCCCTAACATCCGCTATGATTTTACAAACTCTGAGTATGACTGACGCAACGTCGAGTTCGGAGCGCTTGATCAGCTGCTCCCGCTGCCTCTGCGAACATTCGCTCAAGCTGACAACATTGATTGCACTCATAACCTCACCTGCACCCCATCGGCCGCATCCCTAAAGGATTCTTGTGAAACCTTTCGCGTAGCGTGTCCAACGTTGGACATTTCAGATCACTCCCTTCGTACTGGGCACTCCTTTGGCATGGGATCGTCTGCTCACAGCCTCTGACATCGCAATGCCGAGCGCCTTGAAGATCGCCTCCGCCTTGTGGTGATCGTTCCGCCCACGCAGGATCTGAACGTGCAAGTTCAGCTTTGCGTTCACAGCCAGAGTTTGGAGCAGATGCTCTATCAAGTCCGAGCTCAAGTCGTCCAACCTCTTCTTCGCGAATTCCGCGTCCACCTCTGCGTAGGCGCGGCCACTTATGTCAACTGCCACGAGCACCAATGCATCCTCCATCGGCACGAATGCGTCGCCCATGCGCCTGATACCCTCCTTTTTACCCAAGGCTTTGTTTATGGCTGTGCCCAGCGCTATCATCGCATCCTCAGCGATGTGGTGCTCCAAGTCGCCGCGCGCCTTGAGCTTGAGGTCAAGGGAGCCGTGCTTCGCGAAGCTGCTCAGCAGGTGATCTAGAAATTTTATACCCGTGTTAACGCTGACCTTGCCCGAGCCATCGAGGTTTATTCTGACCTCGACCGCTGTCTCCTTGGTTTTTCTTTTAATTTCACCGACCCTCATAACCAGCAGCCTCCATCGCCTGCTTTAACGTGAATTTTCCCTCATATAGAGCCATCCCAACTATTAAACCGGCCGCTCCGGTTTCCTTAACCATGCGCACATCGTCCAGCGACCCCACGCCGCCCGATGCCAGTACCGGGATCTTGACCGCGCTGACGAGTTTTCTTATCTCATCAACTGCCGCGCCGACCATCTTGCCTTCGACGTCAACGCTGGTGAAGAGCAAGGCTCCGACCCCGATCTTCTCAAACTCTTTCGCTACATCAAACACCGATTTGTTTGTTTGGGTGCGCCAGCCCTCGATCGCAACTTTTCCCGCTTTTGCATCGAGTGCTACCGCAACGCGTGCGGCACCAGCCAGTTCCACGAGTTCTTTCACCAGATCTGGATTCTCCACCGCGGCGGTTCCAAGTATCACGCGATTTGCGCCTATCCCTAGGAACTCGCATGCCCGTTCGATCGTCCTTATCCCTCCGCCTACTTGCGCGTTGACGCGGGCGTTCGCGAGCACTTCTACCACTTGTTCAAAATTATCGCCTGCCCCCATCGCCGCATCCAAGTCGATTACGTGCAGGTAGTTCGCCCCCTCGGCAACCCATCTCTGCGCTACCTCAACCGGATCACCATACTCTTTTCCCGTGCCGGGCGTGCCGCCCAACAACTGTACACAGCGCCCCCGCATTATGTCCACGCTTGGAATCACCTGCATGTCAACACCCCTGTTTACATCACGGCAGGATTCGCTCGATTGGCATCACGAGTATGTCACGCGCTCCAGCCTTCTTCGCTTTCTGCACCACCTCATAGACCTTGTCGGCATCGACTACTGCCTGCACCGCGAGTATCGGCTTTGCCGCCTCCACCCGAGAAACCGTCGGGCCGGCCATCCCGGGCATCACTCGCTTGATCGCTGCCAGCTTCGGCTCCGGCACGTTCATCAGCACCAGTTTGCGGCCGCGCGCCCTGACGACGCTGTTCAACGCTGTGGTTATCTCGCCGATCTTCTCCCGCTTTGCGCGCAGGCTCTTGCGGTTGGCGATTAACCTAGCCGAGGTTTCGAACATCTCGTCAACGATACGCAACCCGTGCGTCTTCAACGTCGTGCCGGTGCTCGTCAAATCGACTATGAGGTCTGCCACCCCAACGAATGGTGTTATTTCCGCCGCGCCCGAGACCCGCACGAGCTCAACCTTGACCTTTCTCTTGGAGAAATATTTTGTGGCCAAGTTTGGAAACTCCGTCGCAACCTTTGCACCGGCTTTGATATCCTTCGCCGACCTGATGCCTGCCTTCTCATGTGCAGCGACCACCAGCTTGGCACCCCCGAAGCCCAAGTCGAGAAGTTCTGCAACGTTGCTCCCGCTCTCGCGCACGAGGTCGTAACCCGTTATGCCGAGGTCGGCTGCCCCCTTCGCCACCAAACTCGGAATGTCTTGGGCCCTGACGAAGACCAGCTCTATCTCCGGGTCTTTCGTTCGCGCAAAAAGTTGTCTCGCCTCTTTATCCACCGCCCCTATCCCGGCGTCCTCCAGCAGACGAATCGCCGGTTCCTGCAAGCGCCCCTTGTTCGGGAGCGCAAGTTTCACACCCATTTACCCCCCTCCTTTGAATTTTTTGAGCGCGAGTACGAGTTTCTCGTTCTGCATAGAGGTGCCAACGGTTATTCTGACCCATCTCGCCCCCGCCCCGCGGAACTCCGAGAGGTCGCGGACGAGTATTTTCTTTCTCGCTAAGTACCCGCAGAGTTCCGACGCCTCGGCTCCGAGTGGCTCGACATCTACCATGACAAAATTAGCATCCGAAGGCAGCACGCGCGCGCCGAGCTTCGAAAGCTCTTTGCGCAAGTAATCCCGCCCGCTCCGCACAATTTTAATCACCTTGGTGAGGTATCGCTTATCCCGCAAAGCTGCAATCGCTGCCACCTGCGCCAGCCTGTTAACGTTGAACGGCGGCCGGATTTTTTCTAACGCTTTTATGATTTTTGGATTTGCAATCGCATATCCTATACGCAGCCCCGCCGTCCCAAATGCTTTCGAAAAAGTCCTCACGACGATCATGTTTCCGCGCTTCGGCGCCTTCTTCGCGATAGAGTATCCCGCGAACTCCGCGTAAGCCTCATCCACCACGATTGGCTTGCCTAGGGCCAGCAATTCCTCCAGTCCTGCTTCATCCATGCTGTTGCCCGTCGGGTTGTTAGGTCTAGCTACAAACGCCAACTTTGCCCCCGTCATCGCGTCCACGAAATCATCGGCCCGCCACTCTAAATTTTTCAATTCGATGAACTTCGGTGCGGCGCCATTTACCCTGCACGATATTTCATACATGCTGAAAGTCGGGAGCGGAATGAGGGCCCTGTCGCCGGGATCGAGAAAGGCCTTGCACATCATGTCGATGAGTTCATCAGATCCGTTTCCAAGCACAATGCATTTCGAATCGACGCCAATGTAGCGAGAAATCTCCTTTTTTAGCTCCTCCGCTTTCGGGTCCGGGTACAAGCCCACGCGCGCGGCCTCCTGCCTGATTGCCTTCACCACTTTAGGTGAAGGGCCGAGCGGGCTCTCGTTCGAAGCGAGGTTTATGGCTCCCGCTAACCCAGCGCCGTACTCGCGCGCAAAGGGATACTTCACGCGCGCGCCCAGCAACTTTGCCACACGTTTCGACAACATTTTTTCTCCCCTTCGATTTGATGATCGGGATTTCGGTGACACCTGCCACCGATATTTTTTAAAGCCGCTTCAGCAGCAGCCTCGGATTTTCCACCACCACTTTCTCAGCCGTCTTCTCGTCAAGCCCCGCTCCCCTCGCAACATCGATTGCGGCCTTGAGGGTCAGCAACTCGCCCGGGCTGTGCGCATCTGTGTTCACCAGAAGCTTCGCCTTCCTTTCCATCGCCACGCGGGCCACCCGGCCGTTCGTGATGCAGTGCCCTTTTCTCGAACTCAGCTCAAGGTAGATGTCTGCCTCCCGCGCGCGCTCCGCCTGTTCCGCGGTGAGCAGACCGGGATGGGCGAGGATGTCGATGTCAGCTGCCAGCGAGGCGTCGTTCGTGCCCGCGTGGACGGGCTCGACCAACGTCTCACCATGCGCGACCACCAACTCCGCCCCCAGCTTCCGCGCGAGTTTCGCCAGCTTCGCTATCGTTCGCACCGGCACATGGGTGAGTTCCGCCCCAGCCACTACTCGAATGTCCATGTGGCGGTTGAGTTCGGCTGCAACTTTCGCAGTCTGCGGCACAACGATTTCGATGTTTGAGAGGTCAACGTGATCGGTTATCGCGATCGCCGCATGTCCGAGTTTCTCCGCACGACGGGCCAGCTCGCTTGGCACAAGCTCGCCATCGCTCAGGAGCGAGTGCGTGTGCAAATCTATGCGCTTCATTTCTTTCCCTCATAGAGTTTGTCCTTTGCGGCGTACTTTTTCCACTCATAGTTCCGCTCGTATGTCAGCTCGCTTGGCACTCCCATGAGTTCGAGCACTTCTTGGGCTTCGTCCAAACTTTTCGTTCGCACAAGTTCCTTCGCGACCTTGCTCATGCGCTCGAATATTACCCGGGGGTCGAAGTAAAATGTCACAGCGGATGCCGGTGCGAGTGTCACCTTGCGGTACCCCCCTCGAATTTCAACATCGCCGAGCTTGCCGCGCGCGGCCTCGACTGCCAGAGCTGTCGCCTCGGTCTTGGTCTTTTTTATCACCTCGTCGAGCACGCCGAGATCCTCCGGCGTCAGCCCCCTGGCTCCCAAGAAACCGCCGTAGCTGGCGACACGGGCAACATTTTTGCTTAACTGCTCGAACCCCAGTTCACCGTCGCTTCCGTAGCCCAGAACTCCGAGCACCGCCGGCACTTTCAAATTCACAATAGTTGCAAGCGTCATGCTGTCCGCGAGCATGCTGTGCAGCCCTTTTTCCGTCCCCTCGGCAAGCGCATCACCGCCCACATCTATACCCACAAACAAATCGATGCCGAGCTTCCCTATCGCCTCGCTCAACCCTGAAATCATCCCTTGCACCCCATAATTGGGATCCACGAGCATCGTCTCTGTGTCAAGCACTTCCGCCACGACCGATTCCGTGAAGCGAATGCCCTTTGCCGTCCTCGTGCGGGCGTTCGCCAGCCCAACGGTCTTCGAGAGTTTTTTGATTTCGACGATTTCATCCATGCGCCTCGGCCCCGGCTCCGGATCGATCACGTAGCGCTCCCAAGTCAGGCCACCGACGAGGGTGCGCAGTCCGAGCCAGTTGAGGTAGCGAGCCGTCGGTATTGTTCCCACGACGTCGCCTCCTCCCCCTATGCCGAACACCAACGCGTAAGACGCCTCGTCCGCTAGAGTCTCAAGTGACTTTGCCATTATATCGCCTGCCTAAATTCGGTTATTTTTGTATATAAATTTTACTAAAAAGTGTATTTTGGAAATTTTATTTACTTTAAAACGAAAAGTATAAATATTATCCACGAAAACATGCATTTTGACAACAGATTAAGCATTTGAAGTGGAAAAAATGGAACTCGATTCGGTCGATCGAAGGCTGCTAGACCTCCTGCAGTCGGATGCGAAGCTGCCCTACGCGAAGCTCGCGAAGCGCCTTGGCATAAGCTCGTCCGGCGCCCACAAACGGATAAAAAAGCTGATGGACGCGGGGATCATCAAAAAGTTCGTTGCGGTAGTCGATCCACAGGTGATGGGGAAAAAACTCAAGGCGTTCATCGGCGTTTCGACCGCGCCTGGGACCTGTCGAGGAGTAATCGCGCAACTAAGTCGGCGGCCAGAGGTTCTCGAAATCCATGAAGTTGCGGGGGAACACGATTTATTTCTGAAGCTCATCACCGAGGATACCCTCAAACTAAACGAACTCCTGCACGAGATGGACAAAATCCCTGGCGTGAGCAGCAGCCGCACGCTAGTGGTGCTCAAGACCGAGAAGGAGACAACTGCAGTGGCACTTTAAGAATTCCCATCGTTGGCATTCCCAAGAAAAGCGATTTGGGGTGCATAAGTGCGGGGCAATTGTCCCATTTTTGAGCGGAGCCGAAAAAGACCTAACAACATATTTAACCTATAAAAGAAACCTCTTAACGAGGAGACAAATTTGCTCTTTAGAAGGAAAAAACCGAGTCCTGCGCCCTCGTCTGATAAGGGCCCAAACTCCGGCGAAGTAGCCATGAAACCAAAAACCGTACCAAAAAATTCTGACTCTGCAATCCCGTCAGATAAGAACCAAGCCCCGAGCGAAAGCCCCGAAGAAACTAGGAAGAAACTGGCTGAACCACAGCCATTTGATTTTGCGGACGAAGACGCTCTGTTGAGGGAGCTCCAAGAAAAGCTAGCTACCAAAGAGGGTAAGGGTGCTGAAACCCCAATCCCCGCGCCCGCAACCGAACCTTCCGCACCCGTCGAGGCTCAACTGGTGGCTGGGGAAATAGCTGCCGAAGCTCCACTTGCTCTCGAGACAAAACCAGCAGATGAACTGAAATCGCTGGAAACGGACGCCGCACTCTCCGAGCTCCAAGAAAAAGTTGTTGCCATGGAAAAAATCGAAGCCCCGAAAATATTTGGGGAATACTGCACTTTCACGCTGCCCCCTGGCTACCAAGAGGTGGAGCGCTACTGGATCGTCAAACCTTACGCGTGGGTGGCAATCCTCTACAACCCCGAGCTGAACGAGCGCCTCTATCACCTGGTCGAGCCGAGCTTGACCCCTGCCGAAAGAACCGCCCTCGAGCTAGTTCACGACCGTCTGCTCGACCGCATAACCTATGACGTAAGAATAAAAGATCGGGACCGCATGATAATGAGCAAAATGATCGAACTCCTGAACGAATACAGAGTCACCCTGTCGGAAAAATCCACCCGAAAGCTGCTCTATTACCTGAAGCGCAACTACATCGGCTACGGAAAGCTGGACTGCCTGCTCAGAGACCCCAACACCGAAGACATCTCCTGCGACGGTACGAACGTGCCCATCTTCCTCTATCACCGAAAGCACCAGAGCATCAAAACGAACCTCGTTTTCAAGGAAGCCAATGAACTCGACCTCTTCGTCACCCGCTTGGTAGAGCGCGCCGGTAAGCAAATCTCGCTCGGCAAGCCCACAGTCGATGCATCACTGCCGGAAGGCTATCGTCTGCAGGCCACGATCGGAACCGAGGTGACCACGCGCGGCAGCTCCTTCTCTATACGAAAATACGCCGAGGAGCCATTCACGCCGATTGACCTCATTTTATTCGGCACGTTCTCGACAGATATGTTGGCTTACCTCTGGCTCGCAACCGAAAACAAGAAGAATATTTTAATCGCGGGGGGGACTGCAAGCGGAAAAACGTGCTCCCTTAACGCGCTTTCTATGTTTATCTGGCCTGATGCAAAAGTCGTCTCCATCGAGGACACCCGCGAGCTCTCACTTTACCAGGAGAATTGGCTGCCCAGCATCACCCGGCCCGCGCCGGGTGAGCGCGCGATCGACATGTACGAGCTGCTGCGTAGCGCACTCCGCCAGCGTCCAGAAGTAATTATCGTCGGTGAGGTCCGAGGCAAAGAGGCGCTGACGATGTTCCAAGCAATGGTCACCGGCCACACGGTTTACAGCACAATGCACGCCGGCTCGATGCAGGAGGTAGTCCATCGTCTCGAAGGCGAGCCGATCAACGTGCCCCACCACATGCTCTCTTCCCTAGACATCATCTGCCTGCAGCTGCTGACATACTTCAGAGACCAGCGCGTGCGCCGCAACCAATCGATCGTCGAGGTAGTCGGAATAGACCCGGCCTCTGGAGCGCTTCGCACGAACCGCGTCTTCGAACGAAACCCGCTCACCGACGAGTTCGAGAAAGTCGGGGAGTCACACGTCCTTCGCGAAATCGCCCAAGAGCGGGGCTGGAGCGCATTGCAACTCGAGAAAGAACTTAGGAACCGTCGCGCGATTCTAGAATATTTGGCAAACAACAAAATAAAGCGGATGGCTGAGGTCGCGGCGATTATCAGGCAGTACCACTTCGATCCAGAAGGGGTAATGAAACAGGTGGGCTCGCAGACCAGGTAACTTGTGAGGGCAGGCCCTGATAAAATGAGCGTCTCGAGCTTTGCTGTTCGTCTGTTCGGCCGCTTCACGAAGGGCAAAAAGTACGGCGCTCTGCAGAGAAATTTGAGACGCGCCAGGATTGCCGCTTCCGCCGACATTTATGTGGCGAGTGGCATGCTGTACTCCTGCCTCGCTGCTGCCGGCGGCGTGATGCTCGGCTTTTTCATCGCCTCTCTTTTGCACCTGCCGTTCTTGTACCTGCTGATGATTGCTGTGCTCTTCGCTGTGCTCTTCTGGGTTTTGACCTATCAACTCTCCCTTTCGTATCCGTCGATGATCGCGAGCGATAGGACCGTAAAGATCGATGCCGCCCTGCCGTACGCCGCCAGCTTCATGTACGCATTGAGCAGGAGCGGCGTCACAGTCGCCAATATTTTCCGGGAGCTCAGCGCTCGCCATGACATGGGGGAGATCTCAAGTGAAGCGCGGTCATTCATGCGGGACCTAGAATACCTCGGCCAAGACCCGCTCACCGCACTCCGCAACCTCGCCCGCACCACTGCCTCTGAAAAATTCAAGTCATTTCTAGATGTCCTCGTTTCAATCATCGAGACCGGTGGCGATGTGACCTCCTACTTTGCCACGAAGTGCTCGGAGTACCAAAATACCATGCGGGAGGATCAGAAAAAAATCATCACAAACCTGGAGTTCATGGCCGAGATTTACGTCATTCTGATTGCCTTTGCCCCCCTCCTCTTCCTGACGCTGCTCATTTTCATGGGGTTGCTTCAACCGGTCGCGCCAGGGATGTTGGCAATAGTTGGATATGCTTGGATCCCTCTCGGCTCGATCGCCTTCGCAATCCTAATCAGCACCTCTTCGGGCGTGAAAATCAAGCGCCGCGCAGTTCGTTTAGGGTTGCCCAGAGCTTTTAGAGACGTGACGACGGTACCGGGTGATGCGCAAGACAAACGGATTTTGGGGTTGCTCAGGAGGCAAACAGCCTTGAGCAAATTAAGGGTTTTTATCTCCAACCCACTAAGATCGTTCACGAGAAATCCATCTTACGTCTTGTTTTTCAGCGTTCCGATAGCGATGGCCTTTTTCCTTACGCGCGATGTCAGCACGACCAGCGTTATTTGGACCTGTGCAATCGCAGGGATACCTTACATCGTGGCATTCGAATTCAGATCAAGGAGGGCCGAGCAAATCGAGCGGGCGTTGCCGGATTTTCTGAAGTCGCTCTCAAGCGCGTCTCGCTCTGGCCTAACGTTGCCCCGGGCCATAGCGGTAACATCTGCAGCAGAGGTTGGCCCACTAACGGACGAAATCAAACGCACCCATCGCGATATCGAGTGGGGGGCTTCTGCAAATGAGGCGCTGTTAAAGTTCGAGGAGAGGATCAGCGAGAGTGACACGGCTGCCAGAGCAATTTCACTCATCAGAAAAGCGAACGAGGCGGAGGAAAATGTGCAGGATGTTATTGAAATCATCAAGGGTGATGTCGAGAATATCAGGGCGTTGAAAAAGGAGCGGGAAAGTTCGATGTTCACGTACAAAGCGGTCATCGTTATGACTTGGCTCGTGTTCCTCGTCACGATATATTATCTCGTCGGCAGCTTCCTCGCCATGCCCGCTAGCCAGACGGAAACGGCGGGATTCCAAATAGGGCAGCTCGATGTTCCATTCCTGAAGCAACTTTTCTTCAACGCCACCCTCATCATGTCGGTTTTCGCCGGCGTCATCACGGCGCAGATGGGCGGGGGCGATTGGAAATCGGGTTTGAAGTACGCGCTTGCCATGGCAATCGTGACTTGGGCGATTTTCTACTTCATCATCCTACCCAAGCAGATGGTAGTCACACAGGTGGAAGAAGGGATTCTGTCCGCGCTCGTGATATGAAAAGTGGCCAAATGCATATAATGGGCTAGAAGTACTGACTGGTCAATCCCTCAAACGTCACCGTCGCCCTGCCCGATGCCGCCACGCTGTCCTGGATGCCGAGGGCGTAAACCCAACCGCTGCATACTAATAAGTATTTTTAGCGAGACTTGGAGCGTTTAAGTTCTGAGTGACATTCAGAACTAAGAAAAATGTTGAGCGTGTGCTTTCAATCTCATTCTCAGGGGGGCTCCTGCTATTTTTTCAAACTAAGAAATTCTTAAATATTAGGAGAACAAAGTATTTGACGGTGGTGAAGATGGCAGATGCCTACGTCTGTAAGGTGACCTCGGTTGGCCAGATAACCCTCCCGAAAGAGATCCGGGATGAGTTAGAAGTTGGAGGAGAGGATTACATCATCTTAGAGAGAATCGGAGACACATATTTTCTGAAAAAAGTTGGGGTTGAACGGGTCCTTCTGAAGAGGGTTCGGGAGAAAGTGAAGAAGAGCGGGATAACGAGAGAGAAGCTGACCAAGATTCTAGAGGAAACATCTGAAGACGTGTGGAGAAAAACCCGATGAAAGTGTTCGTTGACGCTAACACCATCGTTAGCGGGCTATTATTCGCTGGCAACGAGGCTGTCTTGCTCGAGCTCGGGAGATTAAAAGCGTTGCACTTGGTGACCAACGAGTATGTGTTGAGGGAGGTGCGTGAGGTTCTGAGAAGGGATGATTTTCACCTCACGGATGAGGAACAGCGGCACTTGGTTAAATACACCTTGGAGTGCACTTCTATTGCCGAGGACCCGTTGAAGGAGGATATCGAAAAGCACTATGACTTGATTGAGGACAAAAAGGATTTGCCCATCGTTGTTGGTGCAAAGAAAGAGAACTGCGAATGCCTAGTCACGGGCGATAAAGAGTTGCTTTCGGGGAGAGTCAAACAATTTGTAAATTCGATCACGACATCCGAACTGTTGAGGAGGCTAGTAGAAGAAAAGTCCCTACGGCTTAGTCGGCGGAGATAGCGTCCAACCTTTCTTGACATTCGCACTCTGGCCAGGGGTTTAAAATTAACAAAACCATAATCAGCAAACCATTTCCTTTTGCAACTCAGAAGTACTGATCCGTCAAACCCTCAAACGTCACCGTCGCCCTGCCCGATGCCGCCACGCTGTCCTGGATGCCGAGGGCGTAAACCCAACCGCTGTATATCAAGGTGGTGGCGAGGTCGACGCTCTCCTTCGAGCCCGACTTTGGCAACAGACCGGCTTGCACCCCTGAATCCTCGCACTTGCGGCTCTTGATCCACTGCCACCACCAGCCGCCCATCGGATTGTCTGGAGTCGATCCAGGCGGAATCACATTGTAAATCCAGTTGTCCAAGAACTCGTCCGCGTCCACCAGAAAAGTATCAAGGTTATCGTAGGCCCCGCCCGCCGTTACCACGAGCGCCGGCCTCCTGTAAGGCCAGTGGCACGGGCTGTACGCCTTCACCTGGCCCTCGTAATGACCGTGCAGGGCGTCCCAGATCGCGTACCCGTACTCCTTCCCGTATGTCTCTTCATACCAGGTTCTGGCGTTGTCGTGATGCGCGTAGCACGTGACATCACCCCAGTAGTGGGAGGCTATGCCGAGGAAGTACGCGACGTTGTCCCACGCGTTTTCTATCCGGGCGTCTCTGGCCAGCTGGAGCCAGACCGCGCCTGCCGCTTTCACTTTTGTCATGACGTGCTTGCTCGGGGCTCCTAATTCGGGTTCGTCTAAGAAGTAGGGTTCCTGCCTCCATTTATCAGGCGCGATGGAACCCGCCATCACGAGCTCCCACTTCAGCTTCGTTGACGGCATCTCCCCGAGGAAATATTTCCTCCAATCCACCTGCGATGCGAGCTCGCTGCTGTCCTCCCCTATCGTGCTGTAGGCGACCGCGGCGATCCCGTAGTTACCCGGAGTGCCGCCGTGGGTCTGCCACTTCCAAGTACCGGCGGGCAGGGCTGAAACGAGCAACGCAAACATTAGGATGGGTATTAAAACGAGCCGTGCCGCCCTCATGGTATCATTTTAGATTTGGGGTTGAGTTGGCTTAAAATTAACCTGCGGCGGCGAGGGCATGGCCTCTTGGTGAAGCTCTGCCAGATGGATTGTATCCCGGGGGTAAGCAACGGCCGTCGACCAGCATCCGCGTTCTGTACCAATTTGCGACGGTGATGGCGTCGTCTGAGAGATAATCAACCCTCGATTTTCTTTCAAACATTTCGAGGAGCGGGAGTTTTCTCGGAGGTGTTTTTATGATGGGGCGACAAGAATTGAAGTGGTGGAAAATCATGAAGCCATGGGAAGTTGATAGGACGGTCAAACAGTACCGCAGGATGAGCGGTTCTAGAAGCGCGGAGATTGGCGCCCAGCTGTCGGATGCGTCGATTGAGGTATTCGCGAGCTCGTTGGGGAAAAAACCCGGCCCCGAAATTCACGAACTCCTATGGAGGGAGGAGGAATGGATGTCAGGACTGTCACGAAGAAAACGTTGAGAGCGCTTGAAGAGGCGAAGACCCCATACATGATAGTCGGGGGGTTGGCCGCGAACTATTACGGTTTCCCACGAGCGACCATCGACATAGACCTAGTGGTAAAGCTCGAAGACGAAGGGGTGGACCGTCTGATCAGGGCAGTGAAGAAGGCCGGTTTTGAGATCTCCGAACCAGAGGTGAGGGAGATGGTCAAAGTGGGGAACAGGTTCGTGATGACATGTCCGAAGTCCGGGTACAGGGTCGATTTCTGGCTAGCAAAAACCAGCTATGAGAGGGAGGCCCTTGAGCGCAGGCGTCGAGTGCAAATTTTCGGTGTTCGGACCTGGGCGTGTTCGCCCGAGGATTTGGTCTTGACGAAATTGGGCGCCGGTCGGGGAAAGGATGTGGACGATGCGCTCGGCGTTTTGCACAGGCAAAAGAACAAACTCGATTTGAAGTACTTGAAGCTTCAGGCCAAGAGGTTGGGGGTATCTCGGGAGTTAGATGAAGTGTTGGAAAAAGTTCGGGTTTGATCTATTTTCAGTAAACGTGATTTTCTGAACCCGTATTCATGAATCGCCGTTCAGAATTTAAACCTTCGTGAAAGATTCTCCGAAAGTCAAATCATTCAATTTTAATTGTGTAAAAAAGCGTTTTTGGGTGGATAAAATTTTAGGCTACGTTTTTCCATACGGTACTAAAACAAGGCCCCGTATTCGAGCTTTTTCATATCGTATAAAACAGAAAATGCCAACTAGATCTCGCGTCGAAGCCGCGTTCGAACCAACAAAAACGGCTAAGCGGCTGGCTCCATAGATGGTGGCGCAGTTTCCCACTCCTCCGCCTTCCTCCCCTTCATCCAGAGCGCCAGGAGCACGATCGAAACCACCGCGCCCACCCCCGCCGCAACCAACACGATGCCCTTGATGCCAACCCCAACGCCCTCGCCCTCGCCGCCCTGGGGGGGTTCCGCCTGCTTGGCCTGCAGCAGCACCCTCCCGGCGCTTCCCGCGCTGTAGCCCGCGTGCCCGAGCGTCAGGTTTTCGGCGTGGGTCTGGTAGTCCGTGTCCGCGATCGTCAGGGTGTAGCTGCCCACAGGTATCCGCTCGAACGCGAACGAGCCGACCCCCAGATTTTCGTACGCGTGGTACGTCCACGAGCCGAGCTCGCCCGCCAGGGTTATCGTCAGGCCGTCGACCGGCACAGGTTTGTTCTCGTTATCTCGAACCTCGCCGCTCACCGTTCCGCATGCGTAAATTGTGTTGCCGGCCGCGACGGTGTCCACGGTGACGCCCTCGGCCCCCATCGTGCACCTGTACGGGTGCCCGCTGTACCCAGACCCGTAAATCGATATCTCCACCTCTCCCAGCGGGACCGCGTCGAACTCGAAGTAACCGTCTTCATCCACCTGTCTCAATCTATTCTCCCCCGTGCTCAGAACTGTCAGCTTCGCTATGAGGCCCGGCAAAAAATCTACGTTCGCCGGGTTCTGATCCGTTGAGCTGTACACCCTCCCGAGCGCGTACTGCAGCGGCTGCAGGGTGACCGTCTTGCTGCCTGTGGTGTGGTCGACGGATATCGAAGCCTGATAGCTGGCGTAGTTGGGGTGCGTCACGGACAGGGTGTAGGCGCCGTAGGGGAGCCTGTAAAAGACCAGGTGATCCCCCTGCGGGTACCCGCCCTCGACCGAGTACCAGCTCGCCGGCTGCAGGGTGACGGTCGGCAGCGGCTGGCCTAGCTCTTGGAAGCTCTTGTTGTTCCTACCCAAGATCGTCAGGCTGAAATCGTTGGCAAAATACGTTTGGGAAGTCCGCAGGTCGTAGAATGAGTTGAACTGAGCTGATCCACTCAAGTAAAAATCGTATTCCAGAGGAGGGAGGGGAACTGTCCCCCACATCGTAATATACCAGACGTCGTTTTTATAACTACCATCCTGCCCGCCGATGACCCACATCTTGCCGTCGAAGACCACGGAGGTGTGTGTGGCTCTCGCTGACCAGCCCGCGTTCGCGGTCGCCTGCGTCCAGTTCACGCCGTCGGTCGAGTACCAGACATCTTTTTTATAGATGGGGTAGCCAGCATACCCGCCGAGCACCCACATCTTGCCGTCGAACACCACCGAGGTGTGGCACTCCCTCGCCGACCAGCCCGCGTTCGCGGTCGCCTGCGTCCAGTTCACGCCGTCGGTCGAGTACCAGACGTCGTTCTTGTCGCCCTCCTCATCTATCCCGCCGATGACCCACATCTTGCCGTCGAAGACCACGGAGGTGTGATAGAATCTTGTCGACCAGCCCGCGTTCGCGGTCGCCTGCGTCCAGTTCACGCCGTCGGTCGAGTACCAGACATCTTTTTTGTCTTCTCCGCCGATGACCCACATCTTGCCGTCGAAGACCACGGAGGTGTGTGTGGCTCTCGCTGACCAGCCCGCGTTCGCGGTCGCCTGCGTCCAGTTCACGCCGTCGGTCGAGTACCAGACATCTTTTTTGAGACCCTCTCCATCATACCCGCCGAGCACCCACATCTTGCCGTCGAACACCACCGAGGTGTGGCACTCCCTCGCCGACCAGCCCGCGTTCGCGGTCGCCTGGTAGTCGTTGTAGCCCGGCGTGTTTTCATAGTAGTTGACCGTGATCGTCCAGTGCCCTTCCCTCAAGCTCCCCAGGTTGAAAACGCCGCTCCCATCCGTATACGCTTCGCTAAGCTCGTTCGTATCCGGGTTGTAGCAGGAGACCAAAATCCCTGATTTGGTGGAAACGCTTCCGTCTGAGCCTATGTGGTAGACGCGGCCGCCAACCGCGTAGCTTCCCCCTCGGGCGCCTGGCGCGCTCAAACAGATGAGCAGAACAACCGCGAATGCGATGAGTATTTTTTTCGTCGCCATCATGTAGCGCCCTCGGGTTTCAACATCATCTGAGGATTGTGTCGATTTCCATGACTTTTTCGTAATAATAAATATCCTTGACATCCCCGTCCAGTTTCCCGTTGATGGTGAGCTTGATCAAACCGGCGGCCGAGTCCTCGGTCAGCACCGCCGCATCCGCTCTGCCGCAGAAGGTGTCGATGTACCGCTCGCGCTCGCTGAGGTACTCCCTCCAAGCCGCGATGTAATCCGACTGAATTATCACGTCCACGCTCGAGCGGTTTGGATCCTCCACTGGCTCCACGGTGACCTTCTCCTCCCAGGGCATGAAGAAGCCAATCCTAATCATACCCGTCGCCGTAACGCTGCTTATGCCAGTCGTGTTCATGAGCAAGCGCAGGTTGACGCGCACGTTTATGTTATCCCCTGCTACGCTGCTGTCGACGGTGATCATGTCGGTGGGTGGGGTGTACATGATACTGCGGCCGTCCTGCACCAAAATCAGGCCACCCCCTTCGTAAACCCAAGTCTGAGGGACGAACCCCGTGCCAGGCATATCTATCTTGAGCGACCCGAACCCGGAGCGATAGTTTATGCGCATCTCGTGCAACACCGGGGCGACGCGGCTGTCTGTTGTCAGCAATTCCACCTTGTACTGGATGTAGCGCGACGGGTGGCGCGGTGCAGGCCTCGACCGACGTTCGCACTGCACTCGTTAAAGTACTCCAACATCGCATCAATCACGGGCTGCGGCGTCGGCGTGGTCGCGGCGTTGTCCAGATAGATGATGCCTGTCTTTAAGAAGGGTATATCAGCTCTGACTTCTGCTACCGATTTTCCCACGTAATCTCCTCTGAAGCGGCTCTACGTGAACTATCACTGAACTCATATTTGGTATTTTGTCTTTGATTCGGCGCTCCACCTTCGAGGCTATCGCGTGTGCCTCATCCACGTGAATTCTTGGGTCTACGAGCAGGTGCAAATCAGCGAAAATGCGTGACCCAACCTTGCGCGCGCGCAGTCTGTGACAATCGCACACCCCCGCCACGCTCAGTGCCACTTTTTTGATATCCGCCATAACCTTGGGCCCGGGGCTCGCCCCCATGAGGGTGTTTATCGCATTCCATCCTATACCCGCGCCCCACCTTATGACTAAAACTGAAATGGTAAGCGCCACGATCGAATCTGCCGCGCTGTATCCCATCCTCACCAGCCCCAGCCCAATCAAAACCGCTACCGCCGACAGGGCGTCCGTCAGCGTGTGGTAACCGTCGGCCACCACTGATAAATTGCCCGTCTTTTTTCCTATCGCTATTTTGTACCTCGCCAAAACCGCGCTGACGATGACTGCCATCAAAGTCACCGCAAAAAGTTGGATGCTAGCCGTGATGACAGTTCCGTGATAGAGGCCGTCGATGGCCGAGTATGCGATGCGTATGCCTGCAAATATCAGCGCTATCGAGAGGAACGCTGACGCCAAAGTTTCGGCCTGACGATGACCGTACAAGTGGTCGGCGTCTGGGGGTCTCCTCGACACGCGCAACCCTGCGATAACCCCCACCGATGTAAACGTATCGGCAATTGCATCTATGCCGGCTGCCACTACCGCTATGCTGCCGAAAACTGCGCCTACGGTGAACTCCGCCAGGCCGATCGTCGTGGTGACAAGTATTGAAATGAGAGTGATACGCTCGGCTAAATTCATTTCCCCACCCGTCTACCAAAAATTGCTATTGCAAAATAACCCGAACTACGAAATTGCTGATTCTTTGGACTAGATTTTTCCCTTTTCGTGGCCATCCAACATCTGTAAGGTAGCCCCAAACCCACCTAAAAGGGTTTTCAGAAGTAGAGCACCGGGCAGTACTCGTAGCAGTTGAGGCAGCGAGTGCAAGCATCACCGATGTACGCGCGACCGTTAACAAGCGAGATGGCGCCGGGCTTACACTTGCTCACGCAGACTCCGCACCCAACACAGCGCTCCGCCCGCACGACGGCTTTCACCAGCCAGTCGACTCCCCGCATGATTTCATTTTCATCCTGCGCGAGCACTCTGAACCGCCCCGTGCCATACACCTGCGCCTCGACGCCGCCCATGCTAACCTTTGCGACTCCGAGTTTTTCCGAACTCATTGCCTTTCCAAGCGTCTTCAACATGTTTCCTACGCGCGCCACATCGAGCGAGGCATCGAAGCTCCCCTCCGCAGATGTTCGACCATCCTTACACGGGCTGAACCCGGCGACGAGTTTGTAGCCCAACTTTTCCGCGGTTTTTCTTTTTGTCGGCGCCACCTCAACACCGAGTTCCTGCGCAAGCCTGAGCTGCCCGCTTGGAAGCCCCTGCCACCTCCAGAAACCGTGCTCCACCCAGCCGTTGGAATAACCGGCTTCCCGCGCCCATTTTTGCAACATGTTTTTCCACCTGCGCCAGAGCTCAGGGTGTTTTTTGTCCACGAAACCGAATTCCCAGAGTTCTGAAGAAGGACAAAGCCAGCATCCGATGCGCTCCAACCCGTCGTGGTAAAGTTGGTTCGCCTCGACGCCTTTGGACAAGAGATAGAGCCAGACGTGCATGGCAGCCCAGTCCTTTATCGGGCTCGCGCCGATCTGCCCGGGCACCCACGGATTTTCCCAGATGCGTGGCTGGCGGAAGCGCTGGTCGGACTCGTACTTGCGCTGCCCGAGGAAGGTGATGCAGCCCTCTGGAAAGTGCTCGCGTATGAGCTTCGCCGTGGGGCCGAGCTTGCACGTCTTGCAACACCACCTGTAATCGCGACCCGGCGGCCCGAAATATTCGAACGCCTGCCAGAAAGCGTCACCAGCGTGCTCGATGATGAGCTCAACGCCGAGGTCACACGCCACACGCTTTGTGTGTTCAATCGTCTCTGGAAACTCCAACCCGGTATCAACGAAAAGTACCTTGGGATTTTTCATGAAATCTTTGACGAGCAGCAGCACCGCCAAGCTGTCCTTCCCCCCGCTGAACGCCACGGTGCACGGCCTATCCGGGTGCCTTTCCACAACATCGGCTATGAATCGCTTCGCCAGATCTTCGTGGTTTTTTATTGCCGAGCGGTTCGCCTCGACCGCATCCGCCCAGCCCTGCCCGCCCTGCAGAATTTGTGTATCGCGCGGCCGCTCCTTCTGTCGCACCCTTACCGCCATGCCGCGGCGCTGCGATGCAATTTCAGCGGCGCTCATCTTGGCGTGGCCAACTGCAATCACTTGGCCGCGAGGGTCGACTATGTAAACATCCTCCTCTGCTTCTATCGTGCTGTCGACAGCCGTGACGCCTGGGGCGAGCACGCTCGAACCGTTGATAATCGGCTCAACAGCTCCTTCGTCAACGCGGACCCATTTAGCTCCGCCCGCCCTTGCCACCCTCCGCGCGCCTTCGAGCTTGAGTGAGAACTCTAACTGCATCCTGCGCAAATTGAAATGTAAAAGGCCGAGGACAAGGCCGTCCACCACAACTTCATCTGCCCGATCGAGTGCTGGTGTCCTATTTAGAACAATCGCCTTATCAGCCGGGAAAAGTTCTGCAGCGGTTCGCGTGCCAAATTGCTTGGCGACCACTGCTCGAATGAGCTCGATATCCCCTTTGAAAGCTGGCCTCGCATCGCCCGGCGGGGTCAGCGCGACTTCCGCGGCCTTCGACCCGCACCTATCGCATGATCGGCCCAACAGTGGAAGATTGCAGCGCCTGCACCAACCTAACCTAAACTTGCCGAGGATTACCGGCCCACGCCTTCGCATCGGGATCACAGCAAGCGTCGCACATCTATTACCTGAACGTTGCCCACGCCCGCGAGTGTTGAAAGCTCCCTCTCAAGCGGCTCGGTCCCACCGGCGGCGTCTTGCACGACGGCAACTACACGAAGGGCTTCGAGACCGAAAGCTATCGGCTCGCGAGAGATTGAATGAACCTTCACGCGCGATTTTATGTCCGCTTCGAGGTGCGCTAGGTCAACATCGGCGCTTTCCGGCATGAGCCGAATAGTAACAGCTACCTCACCCATCTTCACGGCCCCGTGTATCCGCATTTGGGACAGACGTAGACGTTGCTGAGCTTGCGGCAGTGCTCGCACCGCCATATCTCGAACTCGGCACACCCCGGGCAGGGAAACTTGACCGCTCGCATGCCCTGAGCTATCTCGCGGTTGCACGATGTACAGACGTTCGCCATGGTAATCACAAAAACTCTGCCCTCTTCTACTTAAACGCTTTGAGTCGGCTTTATTTTAATCTGCGCGAATGATAATTCGGGCCCGTAGTCTAGTCTGGATAGTGTATTAATCACCCAGAAAGGACGTCGGCCTGCGGTCCAAAAAAAGGCAGCAAGCCGGTGGCCCGGGTTCAAATCCCGGCGGGCCCGCCATTCAAATTCGGATGTGTGGAAATCTTGCAACTAAAAATTAGAGTTCAACCGAGGGCTTCAAAAGACGAGGTCATTGAGCAGTTGGATGGCACATTGAAGATTAAAACCACTGCGCCCCCTGTAAACGACGCCGCAAATAAAGCATGCGTGGAATTACTTGCGAATCATTTTGGAGTTAAAAAATCTGATGTCAAAATAATCTCTGGGGCCAGATCACGGGATAAAATTTTTGAAATCGGGCCTTGATTCTACTAGCCGATTCTCTCGATGCGCCCAATCAAAAATCGGCGCTTGAAAGAAATGCTTCATCTTCTACAATAGTTTTTAAATCGTGAAACAAATTTGTAATTGTGCGGGAATAACTCAACCTGGGAGAGTGTCAGACCTCGTTGAAGTGATTCGCGAGGGACAAAACTGAAGTCTCCGGCAGGTATCTGAATGTTGGGGGTTCAAATCCCCCTTCCCGCACCACTTCATGCTCTTATTTTCTTGAAAAGATAGCCGCCCAGCAATATCATCACTACTGCGAACACGCCAAGGACGGCGAAATCTAGCCACATCGGGAATTGGGCATGTGATGAACCGAGGATCGCACCCCTTATTCCATCCACACCGTACGTGAGGGGGTTGATGCGGGATAAAAGGCTGAGCCAAGTTGGCGCCATGTCGACACGGTAAAGCGCGCCCGAGAGGAAGTACAGCGGCATGATGAGGAAGTTTATCACTATCGGGAATGCAACTGGATCCTCCATTCTCGAGGCAAACGCCAAGCCTATGCTCACGAAGCTCATAGAGATGAGAACCATGAAAGCCAAAACTTGGAGGAGCTCGATGACGCCCGGTGGCCTAATCCCTATCGCCGCGGCGGCCACCAGTAGCAGCAGCCCTTGGAGTATCGACGTCGTCATGCCCCCTAAAGCCTTGCCGAGCATTATTTGAGTCCTCGAAACTGGGGCGACGAGTATCTCCTTCATGAACCCGAACTGCTTGTCCCAAAGCACGGAAACTCCTGCCATCGTCGAAGAGAACAGCAACGTCATCCCGACTATCCCTGGCGCCATGAACTGGAGATAGCTGATATTCCCTGGCATCGTGAGCGTAGAACTCATCCCAACGCCGATGATCGCCAGCCACAGAAACGGCTGGACCACCGACGCCACCAGCCTCGATTTGGCCCGTATCAGCCACTTCATCTCCCTGAGCCAGAGTGTGTAGATTACCTGTGCGGCCATTTCATCTCAACCCGTGCGCCATTGCTATTCTACCCATACGTGCTTGGTTCGACGGTGCCTCTTCTCTGATGGCCCTGCCAGTGTAGTGGATGAAAACGTCCTCGAGCGTCGGCCTGCTCAAGCTGACCGTGTGAACCTGGCCGCCGTGTTTCTTGGCGAGATCCAACAGCTTCGGGATTGCCCGCTCACCGCTGCTCACCTGCAAGTGCAAAGTTCCATCAACGATTTTCGCCCCTTTCACGAGCCTGCCCTTTTTAAAGACGCTGAGGTATTTTTTCGGATTAGAAATATTGATGGAAACGACATCTCCCCTGAGCCTGTCCTTCAGCGCGTTCGGTTTATCGAGCGCCACGATTTTTCCGTAGTCGATGATCGCGACGCGGTTGCAGAGGTAGTCTGCCTCCTCTATGTAGTGAGTCGTGAGGATTATCGTGACTTTTTCCACCTCGTTCAGCACCCGGATGTGCTCCCAGATGACGCGCCTGGTTTGAGGGTCAAGCCCGAGGGTCGGCTCGTCTAGAAAAAGAATTTT